>ENA-OQIL01000018-OQIL01000018.1-human-gut-metagenome-genome-assembly--contig:-NODE-18-length-79514-cov-24.984746_pt1 | contig 79514 bp, 53 predicted proteins | sample MGYA00242583_ERZ504748 | MGnify/ENA primary metagenome ERZ504748 (study PRJEB26092, sample SAMD00036191) | human gut metagenome | host: Homo sapiens | study: EMG produced TPA metagenomics assembly of...
AGAAGAATCCTTATGACCAGGAAGCTTCTGTTGTTGCTATATTTTTCGAACTAATTGGGTCGGGAGATATCACTGGCATTGACCCCATGTATATGGGATACCAAAACAAATACGATCTTTATGCACGCGTGAATGACAGAACTACAATTATTGAATTCAAATCACATCTCAGAAATATTATCAGCGATTTTTCTGATTACACAAAGATCTTCGATGAGATGGACTACATCGTATGTTGGGATGTCAACGATCAGGATACTGCCAAATTAAAGGATGAAGGGATAGAGGTTGAAAAATATGAACCCAGTGGGTTCAGCGAGAATAATTTGCCTAGTTGTGTGACCCACACTATGAGCATCACTAACGTAACGCCAATTTATATCATTGACTTAAAGCAACTTGTGTAACCAGCGATTCTTTAGCTTAACACAAGCTATCCAGCAATGTGGATTACTGGTCAAGAAGGGTTCCCAATGGTTGGGATTTAGCAAGTGTTTAACACGTGCTTCCTAAACATCAGCATTATTGATGCAATTTGCGACAACACAAGCGTCAGAAAGGTACAAACCGCTCGACCAGTTAGATCGACACTGCTCCAAAACAAAGGACGGTAGATACATGGCAATCAAATAAAAAGGAACGGCACCGAAAACCTCAAAAGTAGAGGGCAGCATACCGTTCCAAATTTGCATGATAGCAGCGCAAATCGTCAAGGGCCACCTACGGGTGGCCCTTTTCATGCCGAATCTCGCGCCCATTTTTTAATAGCTATCGGCAAACGTAGTGGCAAGGGACCCGCTGCCCCTTTCGACCCGCGTCACTGGTTAGCTCGGACAGACCATTGCTGCATTTTCTGAGCATCGGGACATAGCTCGTTCGCACAGGCTACACTATCCCCTTAACCATGATTGTGTGTGAGGACGATCGCCATGCTATTTGTTCATCGACTGGTACATAAACTCGTTCCCGGCAGCGAGGGCAAGCCGGTCGATACCTCCTGCCGCACCAACGCGGGCTTTGCCGCAAGCCTCATTTGCATTGGCCTCAACATCACCCTGTGTCTGGCCAAGGGCGGGGCGGGCCTGCTCGCCGGCTCTGTCTCGCTCATCGCCGACGCCTTCAACAACCTCTCCGACGCCTCGAGCAACATCGTGAGCCTGCTCGGATTTCGCCTTGCCAGCCGCCCGGCCGACGAGGGGCACCCCTATGGCCACGGCCGCTACGAGTACCTCGCCGGCTTGTTTGTCGCCGTTCTCGTTTGCGCCGTCGGCATCAACCTGATCTTGGAGTCGGTCACCAAGATCATCAAGCCCTCCCCCACCGCGTATTCGGCGCTCTCCATGGCAGCCCTTGTCCTGTCCATGCTCGTCAAGTTTTGGATGGCGGCGTTCAACCGCACGCTGGGCGACCGCATCGACTCGGAGACGCTTATCGCCACGGCGCAGGATTCCAAAAACGACGTCATTGCCTCGGCCTCGGTCCTGGCCGCAGCGCTTGTTTCGCAGACGACCGGCTTTGACCTCGATGGCTGGGCGGGCCTGGGCGTGGGCATCTTTATCTGCATCAGCGGCATGGGCCTGGTGCGCGACGCCATCAGCCCGCTGTTGGGACAAGCGCCCGACCCCAAGCTCGTCCAGGCAATCCGCGACAAGATCATGTCGTATCCGCAGGTCCTAGGCACGCACGATCTCATGGTGCACGACTACGGCCCCGGCCGCCAGTTTGCCAGCGCACACGTGGAAATGCCCGGCGAGGGCGATGCCTTTGAGCACCACGAGATCCTGGACACCATCGAGCACGACATCAAACGCCAGATGGGCATCGACATCACGCTGCACTGCGACCCCATCGCCACCACCGGCGATGACCTGCGCGGCTGGGTCAAGCGTGGCGTGATGCAGATCGATCCCGCGCTCTCCATCCACGACCTGCACGAACACGACGGGTTCGTTTCGTTTGACCTGGTGCGTCCCGACGGCTTTCGCATCTCCGACGACGAGCTGCTGGAGCGCGTAACGCATATCGTGCACGAGCGCAGGCCCGATGCATCATGCGTTGTCACGTTTGACTCGGGCTTTAGCTCGCCCGACCGTCCGGCAGAACAGCTGTAATCGACAGCAAAACGGGACGCAGGACCGCCGACCAACGCGCACATGCGCCCGGTCACGCGATCCTACGTCCCGTTTTTGTTTGCACCGCTAAGGCTCTAGCCGCTCGGCCGCTAGTTTCCCTGCGCGCCCGAAATGCCGTTTTGCAGGGCATCCCAGGCGTTCGTTGCCATATCGCCCAGATTCTGAGCAGTATCACCGAGGTTCTGGGCTGTGTCGCCCAGCTCTTGGGCCTTATCCCCAAGCTCCTGCGCCTTGTTGCTCAGGTCCTCCAGCTTGTTGGAGCTCGAGCTGTCCGTGGCGCCTTGATCAGCGGACGCATTGCCCGACGAGCCGTCCTTGCGCGTGAGCTGAATCTCGAGGTTACCGTCACCGTTGTAGTAGGCAGATGTGACGACCCAGTTGGCATCGACGACGGGCGTCGAGCCGTCGTCGGTCAGAATCACGGCATTCGAGAGATCGGCCCCGCGCGACTTGAGGAGCTTCTTGGCGTTTGACCAGTACTGACCCGGGATATCGCTCAGGTCGACGGTGCCGGACTGGGCAGTCTCGGTCTGCTCGGCCGTGGTATCAGTCGTGGCGCCCCGCTTGTTGAGCATGCCCGACACAATGGCAAATACAACCGACAAGGCAAAGAAGATCGCCAGCACGATGAGGATCTTCTTAATCACGCTCGACGAACGCGAAGGCTTCTTCTCCTCGTCCTCGCCATACTGGGGGATGGACTTGGGATACTCACGATACGGCTCGCGCGCGTATCGGTCGTGCGACTCGTAGCGCGGCTGTGCCGTGCGCGGCATATATGTCGTCTGCTGAGGTTGTGGAATGGGATTTTGCAGCAGGTCATCATAGGGGTCTACCGCCGCGTTGCCGTAGGGGTTCTGCGATGAGACACCATGCGGGTCCTGCGCCGCGTTTCCGTAATTCACAACGCGCGTGGGATCGGCCGGCACCTGCGTCGTATCGGGGGCAGCGTAGCCGGGATTCGGCACGATACGGGTCGTGTCGGCGCTACCGCCGGCCTGTGCGGAGCCATATCCGCCCATCACGGTCGTCTTATCCTGGTCCATGCAACGATTCCTTTCCGTCGCCCGTAAGCATCAAGTTATCCATGCATTCTACCCGCGTACAAGCCTATGACAGGCTAAGCCCGTCGGTATCTACAAGACGTGTGCGGGCCTAAGGATCAAAAAAGCCCCGCCGGGCTTTAGGAGCACGGCGGGGCGAGCAAGCGGCTATGAGCAGCAGGCTTAGAAAAGGCCGGTGATGTTGCCGTCGTTGTCGACGTCGATGTTCTCGGCCGCGGGAACCTTGGGTAGACCCGGCATGGTCAGAACGCTGCCGGTCAGCGCGACCACAAAGTGGGCACCAGCGGAAACCTTGAGCTCGCGCACGGTGATGCGGAAGCCCTCGGGCGCGCCCAGAGCCTTGGCGTTATCGCTAAAGCTGTACTGGGTCTTGGCGACGCACACCGGCAGGTTACCAAAGCCGTTCTCGCGCAGCTCGGCGAGCTGGCGCTTGGCAGCCGGCGTAAAGTCGACGCCGTCGGCGCGGTAGACCTTGGTGGCAACGGCCTCCAGGGCGTCGGCCACATCGGCGCCGTCCTCGTAGGCAAACTTGAGCTCGCTCGGCTGCTCAATCAGGCGCATGACCTCATCGGCCAGGTCGAGCGCACCCTCGCCGCCCTTAGCCCAAACCTCGGACAGCTTAACGTTGACGCCGAGCTTCTGGCACTCGGACTCGATGAGCGCAAGTTCGGCCTCAGTGTCCGTCGGGAAGCGGTTGATGGCGACCACGCAGGGAAGACCATAGACGTTCTGGATGTTGTCGACGTGGCGCAGCAGGTTGGGCATGCCGGCCTTAAGGGCCTCGAGGTTCTCGTCGTTGAGGTCGGCCTTGGCAACACCGCCGTTGTACTTAAGCGCGCGGGCAGTGGCGACGACCACGACAGCGCTGGGGCGAACGCCCGTCATGCGGCACTTGATGTCCAGGAACTTCTCGGCACCAAGGTCGGCGCCAAAGCCGGCCTCGGTAATCGCGACGTCACCAAAACGCATGGCCATGCGGGTGGCCATGATGGAGTTGCAGCCGTGGGCGATATTGGCGAAGGGGCCGCCGTGGACAAACGCGGGCGTGCCCTCGAGCGTCTGCACCAGGTTGGGCTTGAGCGCATCCTTAAGCAGCGCGGCCATGGCGCCCTGAGCCTTGAGGTCGCGGGCGCGGACGGGCTCGCCGGCATAGCTGTAGCCGACGACGATCTCGCCCAAGCGCTCTTTGAGGTCGTTGATGCTCGTGGACAGGCACAGGATTGCCATGACCTCGGAGGCAACGGTGATATCGAAGCCGTCCTCGCGCGGCACGCCCTGGGCTTTGCCGCCAATGCCATCGATAACATGGCGCAGCTGACGGTCGTTCATGTCGACGACGCGCTTCCAGGTGATGCGCTTAACATCGATGCCGAGCTGGTTGCCCTGCTGAATATGGTTGTCGAGCATGGCGGCCAGCAGGTTGTTGGCGGCACCGATAGCGTGGAAGTCTCCGGTAAAGTGCAGGTTGATGTCCTCCATGGGGATGACCTGGGCCCAGCCGCCGCCGGCGGCACCGCCCTTTACGCCAAAGACGGGACCGAGCGAAGGCTCGCGTAGGGCAACGGCGCTCTTGACGCCGCGACGACGCAGACCGTCGGCCAGACCGATGGTCGTGGTGGTCTTGCCCTCGCCCGCGGGCGTGGGATTGATAGCGGTCACGAGGACAAGCTTGGCCTGGTGATCGGTCGGCTCGTTGAGCAGTGAATAGTCGACCTTTGCCTTGTCGAAGCCGTACGGAATCAGGTGCTTTACGTCGACGCCGGCGTTCTTGGCCACCTCGGTAATGGGCAGCGGCGTGACGGAACGTGCGATTTCGATGTCAGTAGGCATGGGCGGTCCTTTCGTTACCGGATGAGAAAAAGACCAATTCAGCATAGCACGGGCGCGCAATAGTAAAACACCCGTAACCGATGAACGGCGATATGTTTATCCAATGCCCAGCGATAGCCTACAGATGCGCTAAAACAAGCCCATTCCTACAGGGTCGGCTCGATACCCAAATGCTCGAATGTGCGCAGGGTTGCCTGACGGCCCTGCGGCGTGCGAATCATCAAGCCGCACTGCAACAGGTAGGGTTCGTAGACATCTTCGAGCGTACCCGGATCCTCGCCCACCGCGCTGGCAAGGGTCGTCAGGCCCACGGCACGGCCGGAGAACGTCTTGGCGAGCGTCTCCAAGATGCGAATGTCCATCCAGTCCAGACCAAGCTCATCAATCTCAAAGAACTCGAGCGCCTGACGGCAGATATCAAGCTCAATAGGACCGTTGCCGCGCACCTGGGCGTAATCGCGCACGCGCTTGAGCAAGCGGTTGGCAAGACGCGGCGTACCGCGCGAGCGCGAGCCGATCTCGAGCGCGCTCGGATGGTCTATTGTCACGCCCAAAATGGTTGCCGAGCGCGTCACAATCTGGGCAAGCTCCTCGACCGTGTAGTAGTCCAGGCGATACGAAATGCCAAAACGGTCGCGCAGCGGGCCCGTGAGCATACCCGAGCGGGTCGTTGCCGCCACCAGCGTAAACTTGGGGATATCCAGGCGAATCGAGCGCGCCGCCGGACCTTTGCCAATCACGATATCGAGCGCAAAGTCCTCCATCGCGGGATACAGGACTTCCTCGACCGAACGGTTGAGACGGTGGATCTCGTCGATAAACAGCACGTCACCCGGCTGTAAGTTGGTAAGGATGGCCGCCAGGTCGCCGGTGCGCGCGATGGCCGGGCCACTCGTCGTCTTAATCTGAGCGCCCAGCTCGTTGGCTATAACGGTGGCCAGCGTGGTCTTGCCCAGACCCGGAGGGCCCGAGAAGATCACGTGGTCGAGCGTCTCGCCACGGCTCTGCGCCGCCTCGATCAGCACGCGAAGGCTCTGCTTGATATGCTCCTGACCGCAGTAGTCGTCCAGGCGCTGGGGACGCAGGGTACGGTCGACATCGAGGTCCTCGGGCGTTAGCTCCGAGCCCACCATGCGCTCGCCATGCGCCATGGATGCCGCCGGCGAGTTGCCGGGCGTCGCCCACAGGTCCTGAGAGTCATCGGCTTCCCACATCACGCATCCATTCCGAGTCGCTTAAGCGCCGCGCCGAGCAGATCCTCGACACGCATATCCTGCCCATCATACCCGCTCAGAGCGACATCGGCCTCCTGCGGGCTAAAGCCCATGGAAAGGAGTGCCGCGCGGGCATCATCGATGGCCGAGGGAGCGGCAGCGGGCACGGGCATCGCAACCTGTCCGGGAATCACGTCGACCGGCACAAAGCCCTTATCCTTGGCAAAGGTACTCTTGAGCTCCAGAATGAGGCGCTGAGCTGTCTTTTTACCCACACCGGGAACCTTGGCCATGCCCTTGTCGTCCTCGGCCATCACCAGCGAATACAGCTGCCCCACGGTATAGGTGGAAAGCACGGCGAGCGCCAAGCGCGGGCCAACGCCCGAGACGGACACGAGCCGGTCGAACATCGTGCGCTCATCCTTGGAGGCAAAACCAAAGAGCGTCATGGCGTCCTCGCGCACCTGCATACGCGTGTAGAGGCGAACCTCGCCGCCGGGCGTCGGCAACGTGGCCGCAGTGCTGCCCGAGATGCCGAGCTCAAAGCCCACGCCCGACACATCGACGACAGCAGAGCTCATCGTGGCCTCGACAAGCGTTCCGTGGAGCTGGGAGATCATCAGTATCCGGTTCCTCTCTGTTGATAGAACTCGCCGCCGGTAAGCGCTCGGGTGCGACTGAGGTTAACGTGGCAGATGGCGCAGGCCAGGGCATCGGCGGCATGGTCGGGGTGCGGGTCGTGATCGAGCTGCGTAAGCGTACGCACCATGTAGGCGACCTGTCGCTTATCTGCGGCGCCGGTGCCCACAACAGCCTGCTTAATCTGCATAGGCGTGTATTCGCCAATCTCGAGCGCGCACTCCGAAAGCGCCACAAGCGCAGCGCCGCGGGCATGCGCCGTGGGGATGGCCGAACGAACGTTGGCGCCAAAGTAGATGCTCTCGATAGCAGCGGTATCGGGACGATAGCGTTCGACAACGCCCTTGAGGTCGCGGGCGATATGCGACAGGCGCACCGCGAGCGGACTTCCAGCACTGGTCTCGATGCAGCCATAGGCACGACAGCGAACCTCGCCACGTCGCTCCTCGATAATCCCCCACCCCGTATGGGCCAAACCAGGGTCGATACCCAAGATAACCAAGCCAACCTCCCCTCGTCACAAGCGCAGCGCAAGGCAAGGCCCCACGCACTATTCACGAACGTCTGTTCTAGAATAACACAACGGGGCCAAGATGCTTAGTTAAAACATCGGGGTTGGGAGCGAATCCTATCCCCAGTTTAGTTCTGCGAGAAAAAAGGAAACTGACGGGGATCCACCGGCGGATGTGGCATCGGCGTGCCCTGGGGCCCGCCCTGCGGTCCGCCCTTGCCGCCCATCATCCTTTCGATGGCGTCCTGGACCTCGCCCTCGAACTTTTTCATTCCCTCGTGCAAACGACGCTGACCGTCCTCAGAGCGCAGCTCCTCCATCTGCTCGGGCGAAATACCCAACAGCTCACCCAACAGACCCATCATCTCACCGCGCATGCGATCGCCCGTATCGCTATCGGCAAAGCGGCGCACTTCGGCGCGCGCCAGTGAATCAACCGTCATGCGCTCCTTGCCGTTGAGCCCCAAATCGGACCACGCAAGCATGTACGGCCAAGCGCGCTCGGCAAACGAACGGGCCGAAACGATCGGCGCCGTCGGCAACATGCGACGGGCAGCCTCACCCTGTCGAACGAGCATCAGCAGCAGCGAGCAGGCCTCAGGCTTGCCAGCGGCCATCGGGATGTCGTCGAAAGATCGATTGCGGTCCACGTGCGCCTCGAGCGCGCCATCGACCTCACCCGGCTCAAGCCCGCCGAGCAGCTGTGCCGCGCGGTCGAGCATATCGACCGGACCGTCGAGCGTCGAGAGCGCCTGCGCCAGCACTCGCTCCATACAATCTTCCACCGCGTTGAGCGTCACGAGCTCTTGGGGCACCACGGCAGACGTGCGGTTGCGCACGCGCGCCACAAACTCAAGCGTCGACAGGTACACATCGCCAAAGGGCGCAAAGTCGCCCTGGTAGCCGCCGGACAGTGCGGGCGCCGCTAGCGCGTACTCGGTCTTGGAGAGCGGGCTCAACGCCATGGCGCCCAGCTCGAGCGCCGTATCCTCGAGCATCAGGCCCAGTGCACGCGAGCGCAGACGCTCGGCATCGCCCGCCGACACGTCGCGATCGAGCACACGCGCCGCATCCGGTGCATCGCGCTCGACGGTGCGAATGTGCAGGCGCTCGGCAATCGCGCGGACGGCGGCACAGCGGGCAGCCTCGGCCTCTTCCTGAGCCGGCGTAAAGATACGGTTGCGCCCCAGCACAAGGCCAATCACATTACGCGGGCCCAGAGCGTCAACGGCAAGTGCCGCCAGCAGGGACGAAGGCAAGTCACCCTCGAGTGCCACCACAGCACGCGACGCGCCGCGAGCGCGGGCATTGTCGCGCACGGCGAGCACCAGCGCCTGCCACAGCCACTCCTCGGAACGAAACTCGGGCAGTTCGTGATCTTCCAGGGCATCGAGCATCACGCCGCGCTGAATCTCCTGAACCAGCAGGCTTTCCTCAAAACACGGCGCCTGGGCCACCACGCGACCGCAGTCGTCGAGCACAAACGAACCGCCGGTATATACCGACTCGTCGTACGCACCGACCGGCGCCATGCAGGCAAACCACACGCTGCGCTTAGATGCGATCTTGCGGTAGGCACCGCTGCGAACGGCGGCGATGGCGGCAGTCTCGCGGTCGGTCATGTCAAACGCGTTGAATTGGAAATACGCAATGAGGTCAACACCGGTCGGCAACATCTCGAGTTCGCGGTCCAAGTCAAAAATCACGGCGATGCGCACGCCGTCCACGTCGAACACCGGCGGCGCCCAACGCGTGTCGTTGTTCTCGCCACGCTGCAGGGCAATGCTCGATCGCGCCGGCACCACATGACCGTCCTTGAGCATCATGTAGTCGAGCAGCGGCTGGCCCTCAAACGAAACCGCCGCGGGCACGATGCAGATCATATCGAGCTCTTGGATACGCTCGGCAACACCGGTCAGGCCTGTCAGCATGTCGTGCTCAAAGTCGGCAGTACCCATCAGGCCGCCGGGCAGAGCACCCATAAAGAGCGGAGCCGGGACGCACAGCACGCGCGCCCCGCGCTCGTGGGCCAGACGAGCCTGGTCCTCGATGCGACCGCAAATGCCCTCAATATCACCCAGGCGCATATCGATCTGTGCAAGTGCGAGCTTCATGGCCCAGCCCTTTCCGTCGTAAACCATCGAAACCGTAGTAAAAGCGCCGGCCGCATAATGCAGCCGGCGCTTGCATGTGCATATGCTAGCTATGATACCCCGAGCGGGGGCGCGCTCCTAGAACGTCGCGGACCACAGCCCATGCAGGTTGCAGTAGGCATAGACGGTACCGGTCTTGGAGCCGCCAGCGAAAAACGTCGCGGGCTTCATACCGGGCTCAAGGTAATGGACCTCCAGGCGGCCCTCGGCCTCAAGCGCGATCCACTCGATGTAGTGCTCGGGCAGCATGGGGTGCTCCGTCGAGCCCACGCGCGCACGAATGACGTGGCCGTCGCGCTCGATCTCGACAACAGGCACGTGCTTCTCGTGCGCCGCATCCTCGGTGTTTGCCGTCAGCTCCGTGCAGCCGGCAGGGGTCGCAACGTCGTCGCCAAGAGCGGCAACGAGCTTGCCGTCGGAGTCTTTAAAGAATTTCGCCATGATGTTCTCCTTTGCTGATGTGCCAATGTTCTCGTTAGTTCTTATGCCCAAAGAGCGCCGAACCATCCATGGCATTACAAATGAACACATAACGGGTGAGGCAAGCGGTCGGGCCAGGACGAACCGGCGACCTGGCCCAGCCCGGCAGCCCCATCCCGCGCGCAGCTAGCGACCGTCGCCACCGAGCAGCGCCAGAACGTCCTCGCGGGTAAACAGCGCCGACGAAATGCCGTCACCGCCGAGCACACTGTTAACCAGGTCGCGCTTGGACTCCTGCATCTGCATGATGCGTTCCTCGATCGTGTCCTTGGCGATGAGCTTGTACACGGTCACGGTGTGCTGCTGGCCAATGCGGTGGGCGCGGTCGGTCGCCTGGTCCTGCGCCGCCACGTTCCACCACGGGTCGTAGTGGATGACCACGTCGGCAGCCGTCAAATTAAGGCCCACGCCGCCCGCCTTGAGCGAAATCAAGAACACCGGCACCTCGCCCGCTTGGAACTGCGCAACCATCTTGGCGCGGCTCTCTTTAGACGATGCGCCCGTAAGCTTAAGGAAGGCGATATCCTCCTTGGCCAGGCGCTTGCCGATGATATCGAGCATGCCCGTAAACTGGCTGAACAGCAAGATGCGATGACCGCCGTCGAGCGCGCCGTGGACGAGCTCCATACACGTATCGAGCTTGGCGCTTCCCGCCTTGTAGTCCGCGTAATGCAGATGAGGATCACAGCAGATCTGGCGCAGCTTGGTGAGCTCGGCAAGTACCTTGAGCTTATCTTTTTTGAACTCCCCGGCCTCGCGGTGCTGCACTTGCTGGGCAATGCGGTCCTGGTTGGCCAGGTAGAGCTTACGCTGCTCGCCGGCGAGCTGCGCCATCACCGTATCCTCGATCTTCTCGGGCAGGTCGGCCACCACGTCTTCCTTGACGCGGCGCAGCACAAACGGCGACACGAGCGCCTGCAGACGAGCGGCGCTGTCACCCTCGGCGTGCTCGACCGGGCTTTCGAAGCGCTTGGCAAACGACTCGCGCGTGCCGAGCAGGCCCGGCATCAAAAAGTCGAAGATGCTCCAGAGCTCGGACAGGCGGTTTTCGATGGGCGTACCCGTCAGGGCAAAGCGCACACCGGCCGGCAGACGCTTGGCGGCACGTGCCACCTGCGTGAGTGGGTTTTTAATGTACTGGGCTTCATCCAGCACCACGCGGGCAAAGTCCTGCTCGACGTACGCGTCGATATCGCGGCGCATGAGGTCATACGACGTCACGACCACGTTATGCTCGGCCACGCCGGCTATCTGCACGCGACGTTGGGCCTTGGTGCCCACAATGGCGCACACATCAATCGAGGGGGCAAAGCGCTCCAGCTCGGCAGTCCAGTTGTACACGAGCGACGCAGGGCACACCACGAGCGTGGGCTTAGCGTCCCCCGCCTCCACGCGCGCCAGGATATGCGCGATCATCTGGAGCGTTTTGCCCAGGCCCATGTCGTCGGCCAAAATGCCGCCAAGGCCCAGATGCTCGAGCGAACCGAGCCACTGGTAGCCGTCGACCTGGTAGCCGCGCAGTGTGGCCTTGAGCGAGGCCGGCACCGTAAAGTCCATCTTGCCGAGCGTGTCCAGGCGCTCGACGGTGCGACGGAATGCAGCGTCGCGATCGGCTTCGAGCGCGGACGTGCGCGCAAGCATGCTGTCGACGAACAGGGTACTCGACGCGGGAAGCGACACGCCGTCGAGCAGGTCGACGGCATCGACCCCCAGATCCTCGGCAAGGCCAAACGCGGCGCGCGCTCCCTCGTCCAGGCGAATGATGTCGCCCGACGTGAGACGAGCAAACGTCTGGTGACGCTTGTAGGAATCGAGGTAGATGGCAAGGTCTGCCGCCGAAAGGCCGCTCGCGCCCAGTTCGACGTCGAGCAGGTTACTCTTGACGGTGGCGCGCACCGAAAGCTTGGGCGCAGGGCGGACAGAGATCTGGCGCAGACGGTCGCTGAGCATGACCTCGCCCAGCTCGGACAGGGCAGACAGGCCCTCAGTCAGCAAGTGGAACAGGCTCTCGTCATCGCGTTCCTCAAACGCCAGGCCACCCTCGTAAAAGTCGAAATACAGAGCCGCCGTATCCATAACGCGAAACTCTGCCACCTCGTCGCGCGGCGGCACGCCCGGGCGCTGCTCTTCGAAGGGGCTGCCCGGAGCGCCCATGCTAAAGAGATCTGCCGACCAGTCGCCGTAGGTAACCGTAATTTTGCAGGTCACGAGCCCATCGTCGACGCCGATCGCCATGGCAAAGCTCGGCTCGGGCGCCACGGTATCGAGCACAGCGGGCGCAGTAAGGTCGGTGTAGTCGCGCAAGATAGGCAGCGCCATGCGGCAAAACTCACCCACCTGGTCGGCGGCGATATGGACCGGTGTGCGGCAGGGCAACAAGTGCGATAGGAACGGCGCGGCATGTTGGGCAAACGCCGTGTCGGTACGGCGCGCGCGGCGCGTATCGACCAGATAGGCGACGTCGCCCGAGGCAAAGCAGTACGTATCGGCCGGAAGGCGCAAGTCGTAGCTGCCCCCCGCCGCCGGCACAATCTTGGCAGCAATCAGCGGCGGGCGCTTAGCCGGGACTTCGCCCTCCCCTTCCGGCAACGACTCGACTGCCACCTCGTAGGCGCGGTGCGTCGTCGTCCCCCGCGACCAAGCAGGTTCAAAGGACATGGTCCTGCCACGCAGCAGGTCCAGCACGGACACGATGGAATACTCGGATACCGGCAACTGACGCTCGGCGACAAAGCCGCTGCGGGCAAAGTCGTACGATGCCGAGCGCGAGCTCGTAATATCGCCTAGGTAGGCGACCGTCATTGCAACAAAGTCGAGCAGCTTTGCCGACACATCATCGAAAGCCTCGGGCGCATGAAGGAACGTAAGCTTCTTGCCATAGGAGAACGTACCGCCGCGCACATAGGCATCGGCCATGCCGTCGATATCCTTAACCACGTAGGACACCGAGCCGCAGCGGATGCGAAACTCAAGCGCCCAGCTAAAGCGATCGGCAAACAGCGGATTGTAGTACGGCACCAGCGAGGGTTCCAGCACTGCTTTGGGCGCATCGGGGTCAATGGTGCCAGCGAGCTTGCGGCGCATGGCCACGAGTTTATCCATGCGCGCGTCCGAAAGATCGGAAAGCGCTGCCACAAGGCTCGGGCTCGTGGGCACGGGCGCCGGGAAGGGAAAGTTGGGGTTGACCGCAGATGCGCTGGGCGCGGGGCGTGTGGGCTGCTTGGACTGTGCGGGCGACACCGTAAACGTGCGGACCGGCGTGCGCAAACCCTCGACGGGCTCGGCGCCGCTGGCATCCAGATACGCCAACGCCGTGGCGATGGCGTGCTTGCACATGCCGGAATAGCGGAAGGCGGCGGGACAATCGCAGTCGTAGTCGACAACCTCGTGCTCGTCCATATCGAGCGCCACGTGCGTCTTATACAGGTCGCCGCGCGAGCCACGCACCGTACCCTCGATATTCACGTTTTTGGAGAAGCGCGAGCCGGAGTCCTCAAACGACAGCACGGCGCCGTTGAGCATGAGCGAACGCCCCTTCATAAAGGTACTGCTGAGCGCCGCCTCCTTACGAAGCGCCTGCACAAACGTCCCCTGCGCCATCGCTTCCTCCAATCTCACCCGGGGTAGCTAATTTGGGACGGGGCTATTTTAGCTACCCCCATATGTCGGTTGAGATGTGTTCCGACCCCGACTCGTTCGCCGTCAGCCAAAGGGTAGCTAAAAAAGCCCCGTCCCAAATTAGCTACCCCGCCAACGGCGTCCTTAGATCACCGTCACGCGACCTTGGTTACCCACGATGGCCTTGGCCTCGGCCAACAGCGGAATCGAGCGTGCGTTGACCTTAGCAGGTACCTCGGCACGCAGCACGCGCCCGTCCGCCTGCTCGATAAAGATCTCTACGCGGTCGCCGCCCGGGTTGGCGGTGAGCACCGTGGCAAGACGCGCCATGTTGCCCTGGCTAAAGCGGCTGTTGGGCACCATGACCTCAAACACCTTGGGCTTGTTGTTCTCCTCGTTGAGCTCAAGCGGCACAATCTCCTGCGCGATGATCTGGTCGCCGCGGTCCGAGCGCTCGAGCTTGCCCTTAATGCGCACAAACGCATCGGACAGCTGCGCGCCGGTCTCGGGATCGACCTCGCCGTACAGATACTCCTCTGCCTCCTTGAAGGTCTTGGGGAACACCACGACCGTGGCCTCGCCTTCCATGTCCTCGAGCTGCACGAGGCCCATGGGGTCGCCGTTTTTGGTCACGCGCTTGGACACGCTCGAGACCATACCGGCCCACCACAGCGCCTTGCCCTCGGGAATCTCCTGGTTGATGGTGCCGCCCGTGGGGTTTTGCACCTCGTAGCCGGTGTCGATCTGCGAGAACGAGAAGTCGCGCGCTTTGCTGAGCGCATACTCAAACGGGCGCAGCGGGTGGTCCGAGACATAGATGCCCAGAACCTCCTTCTCCTGGCTCAGCTTAAGGTGGCGGTCCCATTCCTGGCCATCCGGATCGGGTACGCTCACCTCAAAGCCCGAGCCCTCAACGTCGCCAAACATATCGAAGAACGACGTCTGGCCGCTCGCGCGATCCTTCTGGCGCTTTGCCGCGGCATCGATGATGTTCTCGGGGTTGTTCTTGTCCACAAAGTGCATCATCTGACGACGCGGATACCCCGTGGAGTCGAAGGCGCCTGCCTTGATGAGCGATTCGATCACGCGACGGTTGGCCTGGCCCGAGTCCACGCGCTCGACAAAATCATGCAGCGTCTTAAACGGACCGCCCGCCTCGCGCTCGGCGATAATCGCCTGCGCCACGCCGGTGCCCACGCCGCGGATGCCGGCCAGACCAAAGCGCACACCTTCCTTGGTAGCCGTGAACTCGGTACCGGACTCGTTGACATCTGGCGAAAGCACGGGGATGCCGTCGTGACGGCATGCCGAGACGTAGTGCACGATCTTGTCGGTCTTGCCCGTATAGGACGTCAGGACGGCCGCCATGTACTCGTGCGGATAGTGCGCCTTGAGCCACGCCGTCTGCATAACCAAGATGGCGTAGCCGGCGGAGTGCGACTTGTTAAAGGCGTAGGACGCGAACTCGAGAACATCGTCCCAAATCTTCTGGGCGACCTCGCGCGTGTAGTTGTTCTTGATGGCGCCGTTCATCCAGTGGTCGTAGGTGGTCTCGTCCGAGCCATCCTCCCAGTGGAGTACCGTCGACGTGAGCAGCTTGATCTTCTTCTTAGCCACGGGCTTACGGATACGCGAGTCCGATTCGCCCTTGGAGAAGCCGCACATCTCGACGGAGATGAGCATAACCTGCTCCTGGTAGACCATGGTGCCGTAGGTTTCGCCCAAGATGTCGTCCAGACGGTCGTCGTAGGAGACGGCCGGCTCCTTGCCGTTCATACGGTTGATGTAGGACGAAACCATGCCGGCGCCCAGCGGGCCCGGGCGGTACAGGGCGATCAATGCCACGACGTGCTTGTACTCGGTGGGCTTCATGTTCTTGATCGTGGCCGTCATGCCGGCGGACTCGACCTGGAAGACGCCGGCGGTGTGGCCGGAGCCCATGAGCTTAAAGATCTCGGGATCGTCAAAGGGAATCTCTTCCTCTTTGATGTCGATGCCGAAGTTCTTTTTGATGTTTGCCTTGGCCTTGGAGATAACCGTCAGCGTACGCAGGCCCAAGAAGTCCATCTTGAGCAGGCCCATGTCGGCAACGGTATGGCCCTCGTACTGGGTAATCTCGACGCCGCCCTTGGTGTCGAGCTTGGTGGGCACGTGCTCGTTGACGGGGTCGCGGCAGATCAGAACGGCGCACGCATGCACGCCCTCGCCACGGGTGAGACCCTCGATCGAGAGCGCCGTGTCGATGATGCGGCGGGCGTCGTCGTCCTTTTTATAGGCCTCGGCAAAGTCGGGGTTAAACAGATCCTCTTTGCCGGGTTGTTTTTCGAGCACCTGCTTGAGCTTGACCTTGGGGTCGCTCGAGACCATCTTGGACAGGCGCTGGCCCATGTAGACCGGGTAGTCCAGGACGCGCGCGGCATCGTTGATGGCCTGCTTGGCCTTAATGGTCGAGTAGGTGATGACGTGGGTGACCTTCTCGGGACCGTAGAGCTGGCGAACGTGCTCCACGACCTCGAGACGCCGCTCATCGTCGAAGTCCATATCGATATCGGGCATCTCGGTACGCTGCGGGGACAGGAACCTCTCGAACATCAGACCGTTCTCGAGCGGGTCGAACGCGGTAATGTTCATGGCGTAGGCGACGATAGCGCCGGCGGCCGAGCCACGGCCGGGGCCGACGCCGATGCCGTTGTCCTTGGCCCATTGCACGTACTCGGCGACGATCAAAAAGTAGGCGGCAAAGCCCTTGTCGCAAATGACCTTGTATTCGTACTCAAAGCGCTCTTTGATGTTGACGCCACCGATCTCGCGCGTGGCCCAGTCGTCACCGTAGTGCTGGCGCAGGCCTTTCTCGCACTCGCGGCGGAACTGGCTCTCGTGCGTCTCGCCGGGATCGAGCAGCGGAAAGCGCGGCAGGATGATGGAGTCCCAGTCCAGCTCAACGTAGCACTTGTCGGCGATCTCGAGCGTGTTGTCGCAGGCCTCGGGGCAATACGGGAACATCGCCCGCATCTCCTCCTCGGTCTTCATGTAAAACTCCGAGCCGGTCATGCGCATGCGGTTGGGGTCGTCGACCTTGGCGTTCATGCCGATGCACATGATGACGTCCTGCACGGGCGCGTCCTCGCGGCGCAGGTAGTGGAAGTCGTTGGTGGCGATGACCTTGACGCCCACCTGTTTGGCGATATCAATGAGCGTGCGGTCCATCTGCTCGTCGGTCAGGCCGTTATCGGTGGTGATGCCGTGTTCCTGGATCTCGATGTAGAAGTCACCAGGCTCGAAGGTATCACGGAAGGTCTCGGCCCACTTGATGGCGCCCTCCATGTCACCCCGGTCGATGTATTTGGGGATGATGCCCGCGATGCAGGCGCTGGTGCAGATCATGCCCTTGGCGTGGCGGCGCAGGTTGTCGAGCGTCACGCGCGGCTTGTAGTAAAAGCCCTGCACGGCGGCCTCGGAGACCGTTTGCATCAGGTTGACGTAGCCCTCCTGGTCCTTGGCCAGAAGGATCATGTGGTAGAGCTCGGGCTTGTGGTCGCGGGCGAGCGTCTCGTCCGGCGTAAAGTAGACCTCGCAGCCAAAGATGGGCTTGATGACCAGAGGCGGCTTGAGCTCGTCGATATTGCCCTTCTCGTCCCACATGGCCATGTCCTTCACATACTGGGCATGCTCGCGCGGGTTTGCCTCGGGATCGGGCTCCACCAGCTCGTCGCGGCGGTCCTTTTCCAAGAAGGCCTTGTCGTGGCTCCAAGTTTTGTACTCGGGCGTGTTGTGGTTGACGGTGTCGCAGGCCAGCGCCAGATCGGGCACGCCATACATGTAGCCGTGGTCGGTAATGGCCACGGCGGGCATGCCCAGCTCTACGGCACGGTTGACCATATCCTGGATACGGGTTGCGCCGTCGAGCATGGAGAAAACAGTGTGGTTGTGCAGATGGACGAATGCCATGTGATGAGCTCCGATGCGGGTTCGTGTTCTGACTGAACGATTTTACCCCACGGCACGGACAGCGCCCGAACCTAGCCAAACCCACACGGGTAGCTAATTTGGGACGGGGCTTTTTTAGCTACCCTTTGACTGACGGCGAACGAGTCGGGGTCGGAATACATCTCAACCGATGTATGGGGGTAGCTAAAAGAGCCCCGTCCCAAATTAGCTACCCCTGAGCTGCAGTGGAATCGAAAAGGATTCCACCGCACGTTATTGAGGGTTAGAGGTTGTAGGTGACCACCTGGGGCTCGGCGAGCTCGACTAAGACAGCTGGGGCCGTCTGCTCCACGCGGACGAACTTGACGGTCACCGTCTTAAAGCCCGCCTTATGCAGAACATCCGAATAGACGCGCGCCTGCAGGGCGTGCTTCTCGAGCAGCTGGTCGGGTGTCTCATCCGGCGTGCCACCCGTCTTGTAATCGATGACCAGTGCGCGTGACGGATCGGCCGGGTCGGTCGCCAGCGCATCGATGGCGCCCTCGGCATATGCACCGTAGCGGGCAATGTCCTTGTCCTCGCAGCCCAGCGAGAAGAACGGCACTTCGGCACGGACGCACGGCCAGGCAAGAAGCTCGGCACGGACCGACGACCTGAGCCAGCGATTCAGGGCAACGTCAAAACGCTCGCGCTGCTCCGGCGTCAGGCACCACAGGCGCGTCAGCGCATCGGCACGCTCAGCGGGCAGCGCATCGGCACCCATCTCGATGAGCCACTGGCAGGCGGCATGGAACGCCGAGCCCAGCGCCATGGGGTTGCCGGCGGGCTCGACAGCAGCCACGTCTGCATCGGCCATCTCCGAGCCATCCGACTCGGCATCGTCGCCCGCCTCGTCCATGGGAACACGCGCCTCGGCGGCACGGTCTTCCGTCTCGGCATGGAGCGCCGCGGCGATCGACGAATAGCTGTACGAATCACGCGCCGGGAACGGACACGTGCCCATGCGCACGCCCGCCGCCTGGGGATATACGAGTTCAAACGAATCGGGCATGGGGTCGGCAGGACCGGGCACGGTTGAGTGCGCAGCATTATCGGCGACATCGGTATCGCCACGAACGAGCCTGCCCTCGGCATCCAGCGAAGCGTTGGCCTCAAACGCCTGCTCGCCAAAGGTAAAGTCCGAAAGCGAAATGAGCTCGTAGTCGCCCGGCTGGGAGTTGTCGAATACCAGGCGGTCGGCATCGAGCTGCGGCATGTCCAGAGCGTCGGTCGGCAGAATGCGGCGCAGCACGTCGTAGGTCAAATCGGTCTCGACATCGAAGGTCGGCGCCGTCACCTTGCCACGGCTCACGCCGGCATCCATCGCCAAGATCACCAGCTCGCGCGCACGGGTCATGGCAACGTAGAGCAAACGGGCCCGCTCCTCGAGCGAAAGCTGCAGGTCGTCGTTGCGCAGGCGGGCAAATGCCTCGGCGGGAGAACCCGTCGCACAGACGTCCTCCATGAGCTCCGGCGGTAGCCACAGCGACGTGCCCTTGCCCTTAAACGCATGCTCAAACTGTTTTTTGACGTCATCGCCCTTTACGAACGTGCCGTCCGAGAGTTTAACGCCGTCGTAGCGTGCCGGCAGCGCCACGACCTGCGCTCCGCCCTCGACGCGACCCATCTGTGCCGCACCCGAGGACTTACGCACGCCAAAGCACTCGGCGACCGCCACGACCGGATATTCCAGACCCTTGGAGGCATGAACCGTCATGATGCGCACCGCGCCGTCGCCCTCCTCGTTGAGGGCGCCCGGGGCCTCCTTGCCCGCCAGGAAGCGATCGAAGGCAAGCGCAATGGAGCGCGGCGAGTTACCGAACTCGGCCTCCGCCTCGGCCACGGCATCGAGCGCCTTGAGCACGTTGGCGGCGATGGCCTTGCCCTCGGGGCCGCGCTGCGCCAGGCGCACGAACCAGCCGGAGGCATTGACCGCGTCGCGCGCGATGGCGGCAAACGAATCACGCCCCACGCGACGCAGTGCGTAGCGCAGCACCTCGCGGGCACGCGTCACGAGCGGCAAGCCCTGCAAGCCCGGCACATCGGAATCGCTCATGATGCCCGCATCGATGTTGCGGCGCGACGTCTCGCCCGTCTGATCGTCGAGTTTGGTCGCCAGCGCCAGGAACTCCTGGGCGCCGAGTGCAAACATCGGCGAGGCCAGCAGTGGCATAAGGCCCTGCGCCGTATCGGCCGGATTGGCGAGGGCACAAACCAGGGCGCGCACCGTCTGCACCTCGGCAGCTTGGGCAAAGACCGAGCCGCCCGCGATGACGCAGTCGAGCCCCTGGTCACGAAAGGCCTGTGCGTAGACGTCTGCGTTGGTCATGCGGCCCAGCAGCAGCACCATGCCGCCCTGGGGCTGGCCGGCATCGGCAAGCGCGCGGAATCGCTCCGCGATCGCGCGGGCCTTGGCCTGTGTGCGCTCCTGCGTACTGCCGCCGGCAACAAAGAGGGCCTGGCGGCGCGAGGCATCCGCCACCAGCGTGTCCTTGCGGCCGTCGCTCGCCTCAAGATCCAAAAAGCCCTGCATCAGGCCGCCGTCATCGCCGTCGAAGACGCGGGCCACATAGCGCAGCACCTCGTCGTGGCTGCGGAAGTTGCGCACGAGCTTGACGAGCTCGCCAGCAGGGGCGTCGGCCACGGCAGTCGCCGCGGATGCCGCCGCCGATCCCACCTTGCGCTCCTGGCGACGGAACACCTCGACCTCGGCGCCGCGGAAGCGATAGATCGACTGCTGCGCATCGCCCACGGTGCACAGCGCGCGCTCCCCCGCACCCGTCAGGTAGCGGATTAGATCGACCTGCATCTGATCGGTATCCTGGAACTCGTCGATCATGACCATCTTAAAGCGGCCCTCGTACGCAGCACGAATGGCAGGGTAATCACGCAGGGCCTCGTAGGCCATGCGCAGCAGGTCGTTATTATCGAGGGCGGACTGGGCAGCCTTCAGTGCGCGATACTCGGCCTCTACAGAGCGGGCCAAGCCCACCAGTGCATCGAGCGCGGGGCCACCGCAGGCAAGCACGATATTGATAAATGCATCGGCGGCCTCGGCCTTGAGCAGCTCGACCTGTTCCTTGGGGAACGCCTTGCTCGCGCGCGGCATGGTGCACGACATCATGAGTCGCGCCGCATCGGCCATGGTCTTGCCGCTCGCCTCAAACGCGTCGATGGCGTCGAGCGCCGTCTGCGCCTTCTCGGTCGCGGCCTTGCTTGCGCCCAGCGCCGCGCGATAGGCATCGGCGAGCGCCGAGGTATCTGCCTGGCCGCGCGCCACGCACACATCGTCCATACCGCCCGGCAACTGACTCGACAGCTCCAGCATCTCGCGCACCAGACCCTTGATGGTCGTGCCGGCACCAAAGGGGCCGCCCTCGCCCGCCATGGGATACCAGGCGTAGAGGGCCTTGAGCGATGCCGCGAGCTCGGGGGCGGCATCGGGTGCCGTCGCGCGACCCAGCACATGCTCAACAGCCTGATCCATGAGCTCGTCGGTATCGGTGAGCACCGTGAACTCGGGGTCGATGCCCAACTCCAGCGCGTGTGCGCGCAGGATACGCGAGCACATGCCGTGAATGGTCGAGATCCACGCGTCGTCGACGGTCAGTGCTTCCTCGTCCATGCCCTCGTCGATAAGCGCACGGCGCACGCGATCGCGAATCTCGGCCGCGGCATCCTTGGTAAAGGTAATGGCGAGCACCTGGTCCAGATGCTCGACGAACGGACCGGATTCGGGCGAGAGCGCGTAGACGATGCGGCGCGTGAGGGTAAAGGTCTTGCCCGAACCGGCGCCCGCCGAGACAAACAGCGGACGGTCGAGCGTCTTGACGATCTGCAGCTGTTGCGGCATCAAGGTCGAAAGATCCATGGTCTACACGTCCCTCCTCACAAACGTTCCTTCGTGGTTATACGAGCAGCGGGCATGCTCGGCCTGCGTCGACGCCGGGTCGACAGCAGTGACGTTGCCCGCCTCGAGTTCGCGCAAGCGCTCGGCGATGCCGGCCTCCACGCGATCGAGCAGGGCGTCGAAGTCCATGCTGCCACCCTCGCCGGGGAAACCTTTCTTAAGGCCCGGGATGCGACCGTCGCCACGCTCCTCCTCGAGCAGCTCGGCGCTCGCGGCACCGCGCAACGCCGGCTTGCCGCCCTTGGTCGAAAAATAGAGTGCCGCACGGGTATCCAAATCCAGCGCCCGGCGCATGGCCTGGGCGTAGATGAGCGTTTGGGTATGTGGCGGCAACCAGCGCGGATCGTCGATGGGCGCCGTGCCCGATTCCTCGTCGCGCACCGTAGGGTCGGCGAGCTTAAACTCCTCAACGCCCGTGCGATGCTTGTAGTCAATCACCACAGCGCGATTCTCGGCATCCACATCCACGCGGTCAATGCGCCCGCCGAGCGGCCAACCGGCATACTCGACCTGGAGCTCGTTGAACGCAAACTCCAGGTAGCGCGGCGCGAAGGGGGCAAGTGCCTCGGACTCGTAGGCAAGCACGCCCTCCAGCTGCGGCAAGATCTCGGCCACCTGACGCTCCTCCACCGCAGAGAGCGGTACCAGCGGGCCCTCGTTGCCACGCTTGCCGGCGTGCTCGGCCAAGGTCTCGGCAAAGACCTCGTGCAGCAGCTCCTGCGCACGCGGCAGGTTTTCGGGCGTCACACGCTCCATGCCCTCTTGGGGCAAACGGGCATGCAGATGTTCCAGCACGTCGTGGACAAAGTTGCCCTTCTCCATGTTGCCAAAACCCGCGTCGATAGACTGGGGCTTAACGCGATACGAGACGAACCAGCACAGCGGGCAGGTGGAATAGGCCTCGATCTGCGAGGCAGACGTCAGACGCGGTACAAGCGGCGCGTCCTCGCCCTCGCCGTCCCGACGGCGCAAGACCAGATATGGCACGGCCGCCTCGCTCAAATGCTGAGGAGCCTCGCATGCCACGCGCTCGCGCTTGAGGCCCTTGCCGGCTGCAGGGTCAAAATCACCTACGATATCGCCCTCGCCCACGCATGTCACCTGAGCGGCACCGGTGGCCTCGGCATGCGCCCGCAACTCGGTCCACACGGCAGCCGGATAGCACTCGCGCGCCTGGCGATCGTGCGTCACGCGCGCAAGCGCAACCGGGCCACGTGCCGCCTCCATCGCGTGGCCAAAGCGCACGCGCAACAAGGCCGCAGGCTCAAGCGTCACGCCCTCGCGACCAAGGCTCGCAGCCAACGTGGCCAACGGTCCTTCCTCGTGTGAGAGCGGATAGCTGTCCAGATCGACATCGGCAAACAGCACGGCATCGTAGCTGCCGGGGCGCAGAGCCGCCGCGTCGGCAAGCGAGGCAAAGCGAACCTGGGCACGTGGCGCACGGTCAACCTCGTAGGTCTCGCAATCGTAGGCGGTGCTACGCTTGTCCACCTTGGTGCGAATGCCATCGAGCACGGGCACGGTCGCGGCCTGTGACACGTCGAGCGCGCGGGCGCCATTCATAAGGATGTCGATGGCGTGGCGCAGCAGGGCCGTCTCCGCTTGGCGACGAGCTTGGCCATCCAGGCTGCCCAGCGAGCGATCGGGCAACGCCTCGGCAACGGCAAGCATGGCCTTGAGCGCCGTCACGGGCTTGTCGCGCCACAGTGCCTGGAACACGTCCGAGACCACACACGGTACGTTCTTAAACCAGTTTTCGTCGCTCGCCGCCTTGCGTGCGCCCCTCACCTGGCCTTGCACGCTCTGCAGCAGGCTCTTAACGCCCGCGGTAGTCTTGCTACGCGAGAGACGCATATTCTTATCGAAGATACGGGCATTGGCGGCATCAGCGCCCGAAAGCGGACTGTAGATCCAGTCGGCAAGCTCAGGCGCGGGCCACCACTCGGTCTTTGACGCCACACCCTCATCGGCCGCCTTCATGCGCTCGATCAAGCTGGCAAGCGCCGCAAACTGCCTGCCCGCAATGGATTGGGAAAACGCCGTGAATTCAGTTGTCTCGGCAGCGATATGACGAGCCGCCAGACGAGAGGCAAGCTCACCGAACAGCTGGGGTGCCCGGGCAGAAACAACGAGCACGCGTACGGGGTCGGCGGAGAGGCCGGCGGTATCGTCGACCCCAAAACCCTGGCGCGCTTTTACCAGACCATCAATTGCGTCCGCATAAGCATGAGCACGGGCGTGGGGGCCGGAGACCTCAATAAAGGCAGGCTGAGCGGTAGCTCCACAAGCGGCATCAGACGCGACGGCGTCCTCCCCCAGCGGCGCGACCTCAAACAGCACACCGCTGGCATCAAATGCCGCGGCAAGTTCCTCGCGCATCGCCGCCTGCTCGCGAGCAAGCAGCACGACGACCTCTCCCCCACTGTTCGCCACAGCAGACAGCAGCTCGAGCAGACCGTGCGTAAACGACGTGACGCCGCGTACACAGACGGCACGGGCGCACGCCGGCAGATTATCGGCCAGAGCGCTGGCCATAATGTCAGCCGCCTCGCAGGGCTCGACCATATCTCGACGGTCCAGACCGCCCGCGTAGGCACGCAAAAGCTCGAACACACGAGCCTCGGCATCGCTTTTTGGCTCAGGCCGGCAATTGTTGCCACGGCATCGCTCGGCAGCTGTCCCCGCCACACCTGGCAGCACATCGCGGGCCATGCGCGCAAGCATGCGCACCGTGCCCTGACTGCGCGAAAGCGGCTGCAGGTCGACATCATCGAGACGCGTGACCATGTCCGAAAACAGCATCTGGCGCTGCAGGTTGTCGACGAAACCGCGCCCGTCGCCCAAAAGCTCCCAAAGCGAGCGAAGCCACGACGCGGGCGTCTTGTAATCGATACCCAGCGAAACGCCGGCTTCCGCCGCATCATGACGGCACAGGTCGAGCTCGGCAAACGTTGGCGCCAGCAGCACGGCACGCCCGTGGCGGGCAATAAGGTCGGCAAGCAGCGCCGACTCGGCATCGCTCAAATCCGTGCCGGCATTAGTGGTATAGATTCGAACAGGCATGGTCCTCCACTCAAACTGTTCGCAATAATCAATGCATCCATCCTACCCGCCCAAGCGGACACATTGCCACCGCAGCTTCATCTTTTGGCGCTTTGGAGACAAGTCGCTTTGCACCACGTTGGTGCCAAGGGGGCGGACTCGTCCGTTGGTGCAAGCGAACCTGGCCCCTTTGCACCAATTATTCGGCATATAAAAACCGCCCCCGGAGGAGCGGTTTTTCACAATTCGTTTTGCCGCGGCCTATTCGCCATCCTCCAGCTTAATGAGGATCTTACGGTAGCCACCGTACTCGCCGTTGAGCGCCTTGGATACACGGCTCACCGTGGTGGACGAAGCGCCGGTACGGACCTGAACCTCGACATAGGGCTCGCCCTCATCCAGGTAGCGCGCGACCTGCAGACGCTGCGATAGATCGCAAATCTCGCGCGGTGTGCAGATATCGGTCAAAAACGCTTGGATATCTTTCTCGTCGTCCAAAAGACTAAATGCGTGGACTAGCTGCTTGACATCAGGCTTGTCAAACATGTTCTCGATATTCATCGATCACCGCCAAACCCGCCAAAAGGCATCGAAGTTGATACTGGCACCGGGCATCGTTCGCCCATTCTATGCAATAGGGCAACGCATGTGGCTTTTGCCCGTAGCAGTTTAGCACACCACCAAACTAAAGTGACAAGACTCTCTGTCAGCGGCGCGTTTTTTAGGACGAACGCCGTTTTGAAACCGAATGCGCACGCAAGCTCCACGAATATCTGAGACAATGGGCGCCCAACGCAGAGGCGCACGCCAAGGCAACCATCCGATTCGCCGCGGCAAACGAGCTTACGCGCCACCAACACGTCACGCGCACCGGAAAGGAACCCACCATGCGCTTCTTGCTCAACTGGCTTTTGACCTCAATCGCTATCGCGATCGCCACGTTCCTCGTCCCCGGCATTCAGCCCTTCGGCATGGCCGACGCCTGGGTCTGCTTTGCCTTTGTGGGACTGTTCCTCAACGTCGTCGACTCGCTCGTCAAGCCGCTCCTGACGGTCATCTCGCTGCCGCTCACCATTATCACGCTGGGTATTTTTCAGCTTGTAGTCAACAGCTTTATGCTCGAGCTTGCCAGCTACCTATCGGTAAATCTGCTGGGAGCGGGCATCTCCATTGCCAGCTTTGGGTCGGCCTTTATGGGTAGCATTTTGGTGTCCATCACTCGAAGCATCTTCGACAGCATCGCCAGGAACTAAAGCAACCGGATACGGACCGCCACAACACGCCAAAACGAAGGCCGTCCATCGCAACGATGGACGGCCTTCGCCTTTGTCAAGCCTCAGAGGACAAAAGAATCTACCATTTCTACCCCGTCCCCAAATGGCTGGTGGGGCTAGATGACGTAGTCGTAGCCCCCGTTGGGGGCGACGAGCGCATCGAGCGTCACACCGTCGAGGTAGTCGTTGATGAGCTTGTCCAGGTTCTTCCACACGTCGAGCGTGGGGCACTCATCAGATCGCGAGCAGCCCTTGCAGTCGCCATCCAGGCAGGCGACCGGCGCCAGGCTGCCCTCGGTCAGGCGCAAGATCTCTCCCACCGTGTACTGCTCGGGCGGGCGCGTGAGCACGTAGCCGCCGCCCTTGCCGCGCATGCCCGAAAGCATGTTGGCGCGCACGAGCGTAGCCAAGATGTTCTCGAGATATTTCTCGGAAATCCCCTGTCGCGCCGCAATCTCTTTGAGCGGGATGCGACCGGCCGCCTGGTGCTCGGCCAGGTCGACCATAACGCGCAGGGCGTACCTGCCCTTAGTAGAAACCAACATATATAGTGCTGCCTTTCGGTCTTTTAATCCGTTGAAATTCTAGCCGAAAAATTGGCTTTGAAAATACCCATTCCAGTCAAGGTGGTTAATCGGCTCGTAATAATCTCCTATTTCCTATTGCATTACTAGGCTTTAGTGTCTACTATGCTTGCCAACAGCTAAATGAACAACCTATAAGGTTTATGTGTTTAGCTACTAGGCCACCGTAAAACCACACGGTATCCAGTCATTTGAACACTTTGGAGGTTCACCATGAGCAAGGTTTATACGTCCATCGATCAGCTTATCGGCCACACCCCGCTTTTGGAGCTCACTCACTTTGAGGCCGATGAGGACCTTAAGGCCCGCGTGCTCGTCAAATTGGAATACTTCAACCCCGCCGGGTCCGTCAAAGACCGCGTCGCCAAGAACATGATTGACGAGGCCGAGAAGGCCGGCAAGCTCGTGCGCGGCGGAGACTACACCATCATCGAGCCCACGAGCGGCAACACCGGCGTCGGCATCGCCTCGGTGGCGGCGGCTCGCGGCTACAAGGTGATCATCACCATGCCCGAAACCATGTCCGTCGAGCGCCGCAAGCTTATGCAGGCATACGGCGCACAGCTCGTGCTCACCGACGGCTCCAAGGGCATGAAGGGCGCCATCGCCAGGGCCGAGGAGCTGCAGAAGGAGACCCCCAACAGCATCATCGCCGGCCAGTTCGTGAACCCCGCCAACCCCGCCATCCATAAGGCCACGACCGGTCCCGAGATCTGGGACGACACCGACGGCAAGGTCGACATCTTCGTCGCCGGCGTTGGCACCGGCGGCACCGTGACCGGTGTGGGCGAGTTCCTCAAGGAGCAGAACCCCGAGATTCAGGTTGTCGCCGTCGAGCCCGCCACCTCCCCGGTACTCTCCAAGGGCCAGGCCGGTCCGCACAAGATCCAGGGCATCGGTGCCGGCTTTGTGCCCGACGTCCTCGACACCCAGGTCTATGACGAGATCATCCCCGTCGAGAACGACGACGCCTTTGCCACCGGCCGCGCCGTGGGCCACAAGGAAGGCGTGCTCGTGGGCATTTCGTCCGGTGCCGCCGTGTGGGCCGCGCTGCAGCTAGCCAAGCGCCCCGAGAACGAGGGCAAGACCGTCGTCGCACTGCTCGCCGATACCGGTGAGCGCTACCTGTCCACGGCACTGTTCCAGGACTAGAGCCTTTTTCCCATAGGTTGAGCTCAGGGACGAGCCTGCCTCCTCTCTCCCGGCGGTCTGAGCCCATCCCGTCAGGGTGTCCCACGAGACGTCCGAACTTGCTACAATGTCTGCGGCGCGGAACCAGCCTCCCGCGCCGCTTTTCTTTTTTGGCCACATGCCACCAAGGAGAACCTCCCCATGCACAACAAGCGCGTGCTCGTCGCCATGAGCGGCGGCGTCGATTCCAGCGTGACTGCCTATCTGCTCAAGTGCCAAGGCTACGAATGCGTCGGTGCCACTATGCGCCTCACCTGCCCTGCGCCCGATCCCGTCACGGGCATGAGCAAGGTCGACCGCGACATCACCGATGCAAAGGCCGTCGCCAATCGCCTGGGGATACCTCACCATGTGCTCGACCTGCAGCAGGCCTTCGACCGCAACGTTATCGAGCGCTTCGTGACCGCCTACCAGGAGGGGCTGACGCCCAACCCGTGCATCATCTGCAACCGCCATATTAAGTTTGGCGCGCTGCTCGACGCGGCGCTCGATATGGGCTGCGACTACATTGCCACGGGTCACTACGCCAAAACGAGCCAAGCGCCCGATGGCACCTGGCAGCTGCACCGCGGCGAAGACTCCAAGAAGGACCAGAGTTACTTTTTGTATTCGCTCACGCAAGAGCGCCTGGCACGCACAATCTTTCCGCTGGCAGGGTTGGACAAAGAGCGCGACGTGCGCCGCATTGCCGCCGAGCAGGGCTTCATCAACGCCAAGAAGGCCGAGAGCGAGGATATCTGCTTTATCACGGACGGCGACTACGCGGGCTATATCGAGCGCCGCTGTGGGCATGCCGCCGAGCCGGGCGATATTGTATGGCGCGACGGCAGCGTGGTCGGACGCCACGACGGCGCACTGCGCTATACCGTCGGCCAGCGCAAGGGCCTGGGCGTCGCGATGGCGCGCCCCGTGTATGTAACGGGCGTCGATGCCGCCAACAACATTGTGCATCTGGGCGAGGCTGAGGACCTGACGGCGACAGCACTCACGGCCAACGACTGGATCTGGAGCGCCCCTGCCGACCGCATGGAGGCAGAGCTCACGTCCGGCGACATTCGCGTGAGCACCAAGTACCGTTACCGTCAAAAGGACCAGGCAGCGACCCTTACACGTGGCGCCGACGGACAGATGCTTCTGACCTTTGACGAGCCGCAGCGCGCCGTCGCCCCCGGCCAGGCCGTCGTTATCTATCGCGGCGACGTCGTCCTGGGCGGCGGCACGGTAACTGCCGCCATCAGGTAGCCGCAGGATTATCGCCGCACGTGTCGAAGCACCTCAACAGCAGCATTCACCTCGATAACGCGACGCTCGAGGCCGCGGCAAATGGACTCGAGCCGGCCCTCCGCTGTGGCCCATTCGCTCTGCGAAAGAATCTCGATCGCCTCATCAACAAATCCGTTGAGCCGCGATGAATCGAACCAATCGAGTGAGTCCGCAAGCGCCAGCTGGACGGAAGGGTCGGGCCCAAACGGCTTAGCAGAAAACCCAAACTCCCCAGCTGCGAGCACGGCAGTTGGTACGTTGTACCACAGGCAGTTGCCACTATCGAACAGCGGAGCAGGCCTTATCTCCAGGGTGTCGACATTGCGGATGATGCCGAAGTTTCGCCAATGGCGATCGCTGTTGGCCAAAAGGGCATCGCAGACAATCATCTGCGACATAGACCTTCTCACGGCAGCCTCGTCTGCTCCATGCTTACCAAGGAAGCGGCAGTACCGGTCGTATGTCGAGTTTCCCCGCTGGCTACCAAGTGCGCCCTTAACGTAAACAGCCGGAACGTATTCCTCGCGGCCGTCAAGAAAGTCGTCGCACAGACACACAGGGCCATCGAACATCCGCTCAACCGTATAAGGAACAAACTCGCCCTCCGACAACAAGCGACGATGTAGAGCCGTTGCAACCGCCTCGTTAAAGGGACGCTGATCGTCCATGCCGCACCCCTTGACCAGAACGCGAACAGCATTGCGAATCATCCACGATTTAGGAAGCTCGCCCTCGGATGTGTTATCCGGATTTTTAAGACCGATGCCCTCCAGCCAACCCGAACGCTCTTCGGGCGCCGATCGCTCAAAATCATTCTCGAAGTAATTGAGGTTTCGCCATTTGAGCCCGTCGCATTCTGCCGGCCGCAGCCAATAGCAATCCGAAAGCGAGAGGCCCAGGCACTGAACCGGGACCTCGATGCCACTGGCAATTCCCAGTTCACGATAGCGCGAGACGAGTCCGGGGCGAACATCGGGCACCGACCGATGGCTCCACCACACGTTGAGCTCCCGTTTATTCACCGTAGGAGAAGAGCTCGAGCACGTGCCAAACGGCATTCGTTGTGCATCGAGGACCTCCGCGATTTCGAAGGGAAATTCGCGCGACGGATCAAATGAGACATGCGCGACCTCGTAATCGGCCGACATCAGCGTAAACTTGCGCCCCACATCGGCCGCAGGACGGCGTCCACGTTTGCGGACCTTTTGATAAGCGACCGCGGAATTGTACTCGACCATCTTCCGTCCGCCCACAATATCGCACGCGAGCGTTCCCGATGCGGCAAGTTGAGATATGCGGGCTTTCGTAACGCCCAGCAGGCGGGCAGCATCACCCATAGACAAGTACTCAGACGTATCCATACACCACATCACCTCGTTAAGTAATTTACACGTTTAATTAATAGATTACATACATCATAATACTAAACGACTCAAAGCGAAAAAAAGCCCGAGAAATCGGGCTTTAGCGATTGGTCAGCCGAGTCGCAAGCTGCTCCCCTAGCGCTGAACGTAGGCGCGAACCAGCTCGTAGGTATTGCGCACGCCGTCGATGTGGCTGCGCTCGTAGTTGTGGCTCGCGTACACGCCAGGGCCGATCAGGCCGTGACGGATGTCGTAGCCGGCGGAAAGCGTGGCCTCAACGTCCGAGCCGTAATGCGGGTACACGTCGATGGCGTAATCGAGCTCCAGCTCGCGCGCGATATTGGACAGCGTGGTCACCAGATCGTAGTTGTAGGGGCCGCCCGAATCCTTGGCGCAAATCGACACCATGCGCTCGGTGCAGCCCAGATCGTCGCCCACGCAGCCCATGTCCACGCTGATCATCTCGCGCGTGTCGGCCGGCACGAAAGCGCCACCGTGGCCGACCTCCTCGTACACCGTAAAGAGCAGTGAAACCTTGCGCGAAAGCGTCACCTCGCCAGCGACGACGGCACGCGCCAAGCCCAGCAAAATGGAGGCCGACAGCTTGTCGTCCAAGAAGCGGCTCTTAATATAGCCGCTCTCCGTCACCGTGGTACGCGGATCCATAGCGATGATGTCGCCGGTCTGAATGCCCAGCTCGAGCACATCATCCTTGCTGTCAACGTTCTCGTCGAGCAGGATTTCCATGTTCTTCTCGATGGTCTTGACCGGCTCGTCGGCCACGTGCGCCGAAGGCTCGGTATTGAGGACCACACCCGTGTACACATTGCCATCGCGTGTGTAAACGGTGCAGTTCTCGCCATCGGCCGTAGACCACTGATGCCCGCCAAGCGTCGTGGGACGCAGGCGACCATTGTCCTTAATGGAGCGCACCATGGCGCCCAGGGTATCGACATGGCTCGCCAACACAAGCGGCTCGCCCTCGCCGCCAAGCTCAACCAGCACGTTGCCCTTATTGGAACGCTCGGGGCCAAAGCCCATATCGCGCAACGTTTCCATTAGATAATCAGTCGCCGCACGGGTATAGCCCGTAGGCGAAGCAATAGAAGTCAGCGCCTTCAACTGGTCAGTAATATAGGAGAGCGTAGAATCCATCTTGGACACCAAAGTCACCCTTTCATATCGAATTAAACCCACAGCAACAATACCACCGCGAACCATCTTTTTACCTAGCGAGACAACCCATCGGGCTTCTCAGAGCAGCGCCCACCACGATAACGAGCCGGCGGGCCCCGCCCGTTAGCCCCAGAATCTTTCCGCAGGACAGAAGGAGGCCCCGCCGCACGTAGTGCGCAGCGGGGCCTCCGACATGTCCGAGGACGATTGTGGGGCTAACGGGCAGGAGCCCGCCGAACCATGTTAGGCAGCCGGGCAGATCTTCTTGAAGAGCTCGATGACGTCGTCGAGCGTCGCCTCACGCGGGTTGCCCGGGAAGCAAGCATCGGCCATGGCGTCCTTGGCCAGGACCTCGATCTCGTCAGCCTTCATGGCCTCGCAGACGTGCGGGATGTTCACGTCAGCGGAGAGCTGCTTAACGGCGGCGATAGCGGCGTCGGCAGCCTCATCGGTGCTCATGCCCGTGGTGTCAACGCCCATGGCGACGGCGACCTTGGCCAGGCGCTCGGCGCAAACCGGCTTGTTGAACTCCATGGCAATCGGCAGCAGCATGGCGCAAGCGACGCCGTGCGGGGTGTCGTAGTGAGCGGACAGGGTGTGAGCCATGGCGTGATCGATGCCCAGGCCAACGTTAGAGAAGCCCATGCCGGCGACATACTGACCAAGAGCCATGCCCTCGCGGCCGGAGCCGGGCTGGCCGGACTTGGCCTCGGCAACGGAGTCGCGCAGGTTCTCGCTGATCAGCTTGATGGCCTCAAAGTGGAACATGTCGGAGAGCTCCCAAGCGCCCTTGGTGGTGTAGCCCTCGATGGCGTGGGTCAGAGCGTCCATGCCGGTGGAAGCGGTCAGGCCGGCGGGCATGGAAGCCATCATGTCGGGGTCGACGACGGCGACCTCGGGGGCGTCGTTGGTGTCGACGCACACGAACTTGCGGACCTTCTCGGGGTCGGTGATGACGTAGTTGATGGTCACCTCAGCAGCGGTACCGGCGGTCGTCGGCACGGCGATGGTGAACACGGCGTGGTTCTTAGTGGGAGCAACGCCCTCGAGGCTGCGGACATCGGCGAACTCGGGGTTGTTGATGATGATGCCGATGGCCTTGGCAGTGTCCATAGAGGAGCCGCCACCGACGGTCACGATAGCATCAGCCTCGGCGGCCTTGAAGGCCTCGACGCCGTCCTTGACGTTCTGGATAGTGGGGTTGGGCTTGATCTCGGAGTAGAGGCTCCAAGCGATGCCGGCGGCATCGAGCTCATCGGTCACCTTAGCGGTAACGCCAAACTTGACCAGATCGGGGTCGGAGCAGACGAAAATCTTCTTGTAGCCGCGACGCTGGAGCTCGCCGGGGATCTCCTTGATGGCGCCGGAACCATGATAAGAAATGGTGTTGAGAACGAAACGATTAGCCATTGATAGCCTCCCATCGTGTGCGGGGCACCCATTACGCCCCACGCTATGGCTCCCATCCTAACGCTTTTGAAGCGAAAAACGCGTGAGAATGTCAGATTATTTAAAGCGTTTCAACAACGGGTATCATCACCGCCTGACCACTAAACAAAAAAAGGGGCGGCCGAGATGACCGTCCCCTCCCCATTATTGATCAGTGTGGCAAGGGGTCAGCCCCTTGCCACATCCTGCCGCTATTTTTGGCAGGCCTCTTTCCAATCTTCGCAGGCGCGCTTCCAGCGAAAACGCAGGTCGCGCTCGCGGTCGATAAACATGATGGCAAACGCCACGAACAGCAGCACGCTCGCCACCGCAATAGCGTGCAGCCCCATGCGCCCAATGCACCAGTTTCCCAGCACAGCGCCAAACACAAAGGTAAAGATCACGCCAAAGTACAGCAGGCCGTTTTCCAAAAAGCCGCGCTTGTGGGTGATGATGTAGTCGTCCACGTTTTGCAGCGCATTGCGCAGGTTACCGATGCACATGGTCGTGGCAATGCCGTGACCGTGGATCTTGCGAAAGCTCTCGACCTGCATACCGCAGGCAAACGAGATGAGGCAGTTGGCGAGCAAGTTGTAGCCGCCACCGGGGATAAAGCTCACGCCCAGCAAGATGACGGCTTCAAAAAGCACCGTCACCTGGCGCCAGTGAATCACGCTTCCAAACCGTTCGTGTACCAGGTCGGCAAGCATAATGCCCACGGCAAACGACACCACAGGGAAGAAATAGCGCCCCGCGAGCGCCCAATTGCCCTCCGAGATGCTCACGCCCACCAGCAAGATGTTGCCCGTCTGCGCGTTGGCGAAAACATGGTCGCGCCCAATGTACGAATAAACGTCCATAAAGCCACCGGCGAGCGCCAAGATGATGCCCAGCTCAATAGACTCCGATATCTGTTTGGCACGCTGCATCGTCGTGCGCCCTCCTTGTTGACGACCCTCTCGTGCGTTGGCGGAAACATAGCCGCCGTTCATACTGTAACCCATTGACAACATGGCGCGCCCGCGAGACGGACTCCCCAACGCGCAGATACACCGTCTGGAAACAAACGGCGGGCGCGGCATCGACACCCGACACCTCGTGTGCTCCACCAGTCTTTTTAGCCCCGTCCCAAAAAGACTGGTTACAATTACGTGCAGCATACAAACACCGGGAGGAATCGTGGCAAAAAAGCCCCAGGACGCTCAGCACAACCAGCACGGCAAGCATGCCCAACGCGGCCAGCAGCAAAAGCGTGGAAGCAAAGCCCAGGGCTCGCGCCCCGCGCATGCCCCGGCAGCGCCTGTCCGCCCCTGGCGCCCGGGCCGCGATAAGTTTCTCCCCGTCAGCCGCGCCGACATGGATGCGCGCGGCTGGGACCAGTGCGACTTTGTCTACATCTGCGGCGACGCTTACGTGGACCATCCCAGCTTTGGCATGGCCATCATCAGCCGCGTCCTCGACGCGCACGGCTACAAGGTGGGCATCATCTGCCAACCCGACTGGACCGACCCCGCCAGCATCACCGTGCTCGGCGAGCCGCGCCTGGGCTTTCTCGTCAGCGCCGGCAACATGGACTCCATGGTCAACCACTATTCGGTGACCAAGCACCGCCGCCACACCGACGCCTATACCCCCGGTGGCGAGGAGGGGCACCGCCCCAACCGTGCCGTCACGGTCTACGGCAACCTCATCCGCCAGACATTCAAAGACGCCCCCATCATCATCGGCGGCATCGAGGCAAGCCTGCGTCGCTTGGCCCACTACGACTACTGGCAGGACAAGCTCAAGCGCTCGGTACTGCTCGACTCGGGCGCCGACATCCTCATCTACGGCATGGGCGAGCACGCGATTGTCGAGATCGCCGACGCGCTCGACGCGGGGCTGCCCGTCGATCAGATCACCTATATCAATGGCACCGTCTACCGCACGGGTTCGCTCGACGAGGTCTACGACTACGACCTGCTGCCCAGTTGGGACGACCTTACCGCCGACAAGCTCAACTACGCGCGCAGCTTTAACGTGCAGCAGCAGAATATGGACCCCATCACCGGACATCGCCTGGTAGAGCCCTACCCCAACAGCGTCTATGTGGTGCAGAACCCGCCGTCGGCGACGCTCACCACCGACGAGATGGACGAGGTGGCCGAACTCCCCTACGCACGCGATTGGCATCCCGATTACGACGCGGCGGGCGGCGTGCCGGCCTTTGCCGAGATCAAGTTTTCCATCAGCTCCAACCGCGGCTGTTTTGGCGAGTGCTCGTTTTGCGCGCTCACCTTCCACCAGGGCCGCGTGCTGCAGATGCGCAGCCACGACTCGATCATGCGCGAGGCCGAGCTGCTCACGCGCGATCCCGAGTTTAAGGGCTATATCAACGACGTGGGCGGGCCGACGGCCAACTTTAGCCGTCCCGCCTGCGACAAGCAGCTCAAGCACGGCGTATGCAAGAACAAGCGCTGCCTGTGGCCGAGCGTGTGCAAGAACATGGTGGTCGACGAGAGCGGCTACACCCAGCTGCTGCGCGACCTGCGCCAGCTGCCGGGCGTCAAGAAGGTCTTTGTCCGCAGCGGCATCCGCTTCGACTACACCATGGCCGATGCCTCGGACGAGTTTTTGCGCGAGCTGCTGGAGCACCATGTCTCGGGCCAGCTACGCGTAGCACCCGAGCACGTGAGCGACGCGGTGCTGTCCGTGATGGGCAAACCGAGCCGAGCCGTCTACGACGCATTCTGCCGTAAATTTGAACGCTTGAACCGCGAGTACGGACTCAAGCAGTACGTGGTGCCGTATCTGATCTCGAGCCACCCCGGATCGACCATGAAGGAAGCCGTGGACCTTGCCGAGGCCGTGCGAGACATGGGCTACATGCCCGAGCAGGTGCAGGACTTCTACCCCACGCCGTCCACCATGTCGACGTGCATGTACTACACCGGCGTGGACCCGCGCACCATGGAGCCGATCTATGTGGCGCGCGACCCGCACGAAAAGGCCATGCAGCGCGCACTCATCCAGTATCGCAAGCCCGAGAACTACAAGCTCGTGCGCGAGGCGCTAGAGAAAGCCGGGCGTCGCGATTTGATCGGCTACACCAAGCATTGCCTGATCCGTCCCGTGCCGCCACGCCCGGGCGAGACATCTGCCGGCGGCGGACATGGCACCGGCAAGAAGGGCGGCAAGGCCCACGGTGGCGCTGGCGGCGCTGGGGCCAAGGGACCCAAGGGCAGCAAGGGCCACGGCGGCATGTCGCGCGCGCAGAACACCGCCGGGCGCAACCGCGCAGCTCAGGGGCGTCAGGGCGCCAACGGAGGCGGTCGCCGCAACTAAGGCAGCAGTGCGCTCGCTGCGTCCATCCCACACGCGTGGCGCAGCGAGCGCATTGCCTCAACGTGGATGACGCCGGCGATGGCAACCGTGGCCACCACGTCGACCGGCGTGTTCACAAACCACAGCAGGCCCATGAGATACGACACGGCATTAAAGGCAAAGTGCAGCAGGATCGTGTAGCGGAGCTTTCCGGTCGTCACGAGCACCCAACCAAAGATGAGGGCGGCGGCACCCGCGTAGCAACCCTGCACCCAATTCATGTGCATAAAACCAAAGATTGCCGCCTGCAGCACAATCGCCGCGGCGACACCCCACGTGCTTGGGGCCGCCCAGGGCACTATGGCGCCGTCTTGCGCACTCGCACGACGCCGGCGCTTCCAGAGCGGACGGCACTGGGGGTTAAACGCACGCAGCGAAAACTCAAAGATAACACCGCGCACCAGGAGCTCTTCGCAAAACGGCGCGCCGAGCACCGTGGTCAGGACGGCAAGAGGACTGGTATCGCCCATGCCCGTTTCCTCGACAAGCTCGCTGTAGTCGGCCGCGGCATCGGGCAACAGCGACAGCACGGCGTCGGTCACGTAGCTAACGACCACCTGCAGGGCCAGACCGATCACGATAACGCAGGCGATACGTTTCCACGCCCCACGCGCTCCCCCGCCGAGCAGATGCTCGCTTTGCGAACGCGCCATAAACGAGCGCGGCCACAGATAACGCCACCACAGCAGCGCCATCAAAAACGACGCCGTCTGAGCGGCGGCTTGGAACCATTGAATATCGAGATTGTCGATCGGATAGCCCGTCAGCACCGACACGGCATCGAGAACAGAAAACAGAACCACGCTCAGGGCTATATCGGCAGCGACAACGCCAAAACAGGCGAGCGCCCACGCTATCGCATTGAGCATGCCAGCCTCCTCAAAACCCGGTACTTGGGGACGTTCCTTAACTGCCGGCAGAAAATGAACGTCCCCAAGTACCGGCAGTTTGGGACAGTCATTGTTGATGAGAATCGGGTGCAGTGCCAAAGGCCCCGCTGGGCGAAATGTCGAACGGGAAGGTGCCGCAGCGATTGAACGCGGCGATAAACATGCGGATGGCGTTGGACGGCGTGGTGCCCACGAGCTGGGTTGCCGCCGCGAAGGCCGCCTTTTCCTCGGGCAAGACCTTCGCGACAACCGGGGTCATGTGTTCTGCCATGGCGCTTCCTTTTTGAAACAACGGTAGTGCGGATAGATGCGGGCCACGCGGCTGGGCGACGGGCTGTGAAGGCAACCCGATTGGCCCGCATCTGGAGTTTGTTTCTGCGGCGTTGGTATTACTTAGTAATCCTTAGTTATACCAGGCAGATAGAATACCACACCCGGTCCCATGGGGACGGAGAAAAGACGGATTATTTTGTTGCTGGATTAGTATTTAGAGCGTGATGATGTCCGAGATATCGAGGGCCTAAGCGTCGGCGTATGGCGCGCCCAGGCTGGGTATCCGGCGCATGGCGCCCTATTGTTTTGCATAATTTCGCTTATGCCATGCATAAAAAGACGGGAGCGCCCCTTCCCACCCCAACGTACCCCCGCTTGGACCGTGCAAAAACCGGAGTTTTCAGCATCGCGGCCCCCGCAGGCGGTGCCGCAAATCGTGGACGCCGCGCGATTGGCGTCGTTTTGGGGCACGGCGCGACGCGAAACGCGCGTTATCGCCGCGCCGGACGCCGTCAGCCAACCCAAATCGACTGCCGAAGGATCCCGCTGGCTCAAAAAGACGATTCCGGCGCGTATGCAGTCACCCCGGCTTGCTGAAAACTCCCGAAAATGCACGGCGCGCCCCGGGGGACCCGTGCGCGCCACGAAAAACACGCCCGCATCCAAAAGAATGCGAGCGCGAAAGCCGGATGTCGGCAAGGGCGCCAGGCAGCGGGCGAAATCCCCGGCGTGTCCGCCCGGGCACCGCAGCCGCCGCGCGTCAGCAGAAAACCTCATGCCCTACGTCGATGTCGGCCCCCGCATACGCGAATCTCCAACTAGGTCGATAGCCCGTATCTCTTGCCGCGACTGTCTCCGCGCGTTTCCGCGAAGAAGACTGGCCCCACCTAATACTGAGCTCACTAAAAGGGCCCCGAGCATAGTCTACTCGGGGCCCAAACTCGTGTCGCCTTACCGCGCGACGCGTATGTTACTTGCGCTTGCCGCCGCCGTCACCGGGGCGACGGGAGCTGCCGCCGCGCTTGCCGCCACGGCTGTTGCCATAGCTGCCACGGTTATCGCGACCGCCGGCACGGCCACCACGGGAGCCGGCCTGGTTGCCGCCGCGACCGCCACGGTGGCCGCCGCGACGCTCTTCGCGGGTATCGTCGTAGTTGCGCCAGTCATCGCGACGATCTCGACTGGCACGCGGATCGCGACGATCGCGCGACTCGCCAGAACGGCCGGCGCCACTGCGGCCGCCATTTCCGCGAGCATCCTCGCGACGCTCACCGCCGCGGCCGCCGCGCTCTTCAAAGCGCTTGCCGCCACGGGACTCGCCGCCGCGGCCGCCGCGCTCGTCATCGCGACCGGAACGACGACGGTCGCCCGCGCCGCGCTTGCCGCCGCGCGAGCCACGGCCCTCGTCCTCGCGCTCAACACGGCGACGACCGCCGCGGTCCTCGTCCTCGCGGCGACGGCGATGTGCCTCGCCCTGGAACTGCTTGGCACGGCGCTCGGCACGGTTGCCGCGCGGGGCCGGCTCGACGGCACCAGCACCGGCACGCTCCTCGGCAGCCACCTCGCGGGCCACACTCTCCACGGCCTCGTCCACGCGAGCCTGAACGCCCTCGCGCACGCGGGTCTTGCCGCCGCGCTTGGGACGGCTCGGGCGCTCGCCGTCGCCGCGACGCTCATCGCGACCGCGGTTGGAACGACCGGCCACATCGCCGTAATCGTCGCCGTTGCGCTTGCCGTCGCGACGCGCCTGCTCAAGCTTCTTCTTGCTCTTGGACTTGCCGCGCTTGGCCTTCTTCTTCACCTTAAAGGCCGCAGGGTCGCGCTCGGGATCAACCGCGGGCGGATTGGGGCCCACGTGCAAGTCGCCGGCCTCGTAGATGTCGGCAGTCTTGTCCATGAGCTTCTCGATCTCGTAGAACTCATCCACGTCCTGCTCGGTCACAAACGTGATGGCCCAGCCCAGCTCGCCGGCGCGGCCCGTACGGCCAATACGGTGGATGTAGTCGGTCGGCTCGGCCGGCACGTCAAAGTTCACGACGTAGCGCACGTCGCTGATGTCGATGCCGCGGGCGAGCACGTCGGTTGCCACCAGCACGTCGACGGTACCGTCGCGGAAGGCCGAAAGTGCGCGCTCGCGCTGGGCCTGGCTGCGGTTGCCATGAATCGCGGCAGCCTTAATGCCCTTGCGCTCCAGACGACGGCAGCAGCTGTCGGCACGGTGCTTGGTGCGCATAAAGACGATGGTGCGCTCCGGGCCTTCCTTTTTGAGGAACTCGGGCAGCAGGTTGTTCTTGGCCTCGATGGACACCGGGAACACAAACTGGTCGACGGTGTCGGCGGTCGACGTGGCGGGCGCGATCTCCACGCGGGCCGGGTCGCTCACCAGATCGGTGATCTCGCCCACGGCCTCCTCGTCGAGGGTCGCCGAGAACAGCAGCGTCTGGCGCTCGGCCGGCGTCTCGCGCACAATACGGCGAACGGCGGGCAAAAAGCCCATGTCGAGCATGCGGTCGGCTTCGTCGAGCACCAGCACCTTGACCTCGTCCAGGTGGCAAGCGCCCTGCTCGATCAGATCGACCAGACGGCCCGGCGTTGCGACCAGGATGTCGCAGCCGTACTTGAGGGCAGCGGTCTGCGGCTTGTAGCTCACGCCGCCCACAACGGTCACGGCAACATGGCCGGTGACGTCGGCGATCTTGCTCGCGACCTCGTCGATTTGCTGGGCGAGCTCGCGCGTAGGGGTGATGACGAGCATCACGGGGCCGCGGCCGTTGCCCTCGGGCTTTTTAGCACCGCGACGACGGTTACGGCCGCCGCGCTCGCGCACAGGTTTGGGAGGAGCGATGTGCTCCAGATTGTTCATGGTCGGCAGCAAAAAGGCGGCCGTTTTGCCGGTGCCGGTCTGAGCGGCGGCAAGCAAGTCGCGGCCCTCGAGCACCACGGGGATCGAACCGGCCTGCACGGGCGTCGGCGCCGTGTAACCCAGGTTCTCGATGGCACGAAGTATCTCGTCCGAAAGACCCAGCTCGTCAAAGGCGGGCAGGTTCTCGGTAGCGGACTCGACGGTCTCGGCGGCGCTGGCCTCGTCGGCCGCATCGAAGGCGGCCTGGGCCATGGCCTCGCGGGTCTCGTCCAGGATCTCGGCGTCGGTGACGTCGGATACAGAATTACGCATATGTTGTTGTTCCTTATCTGCACGCGCAAGGGGCACGGCATGCGGCCGCGCGGGCGTGCTTGGTAGTGCGCTAGTACATACAAAAACGGGTGCGCACAGAGAGGACGTTGCTCAGCACGCTGGCGATCGCTTTGGCAGCCCTATCACGCGCCGTCCAGACGCAGCAGCTCTAAGCGATGGAGCAGATTCGCCGCGGGTTAGTATACCTGCACTCCGTATGCCCCCACGTAAACCACAGATGACGAGGCGGACGGGGCGGGTCTGGGCCAATTGTCTCAATCTGTAACAGTTACGAGGCAAAACCAGGTCTACACGTTACGAATCGAGACAAACCAAAACCTCGCAAAACAACATCTCGATCTGTAACAGATAGAGGTCATTTTCCCTGCCAGATGTTACAGATCGAGATGTTAAGCAACCTCCGAATTGTTTGTCTCAATCTGTAACAGTAACTCGGCAAAAACGGAACTAGATGTTACAGATTGAGACGAAGGGCGAGGATGGTGCACTAACCCGGCAGTCGACCCCGTATCGGAATGTCATACATTTCAACTTTTGCCATACACCCCCAGGGGGTATGGGTGTATAGTATCGAGAGGTTAACAATTCCAACACCGAGCCACAGAAAGGAGAGGCCATGGCTCAAGATAAGTTCGACGTAGGCGGCATGACATGCGCCGCCTGCCAGGCGCACGTGGACCGCGCCGTGAGCAAGCTCGACGGCGTCCAAAGCGTCGCGGTCAACCTACTCGCCGGTTCCATGATGGTCGACTACGACCCCGCGCAGGTCTCCCCCGACGATATCTGCACCGCCGTCGACCGCGCGGGCTACTCGGCCTCACCCGTCAGCACGGGCACCGGTGCCGCCGGCTCAAACGGCAGCGCGCAAGTCAGGTCTGGCGCCGCCCATATGGAGTCGCCCACCAAAAAGCTGGAGGCCGCCGCCTCTGCCATGCGCACCCGCCTCATCGCCTCGATCCTCTTCCTCATCCCACTGTTCTACATAGGCATGGGACACATGCTCGGCTGGCCGCTGCCCGGCATTTTCACCGACCATATCCACAGCATGACGCTCGCCCTCACCGAGCTTGTCCTGCTCATCCCCATCGTCTACGTCAACGACGCGTACTTTATCAACGGGTTTAAATCGCTCGCGCACGGCGCACCCACCATGGATGCCCTTATTGCCGTGGGCGCCACCGCTTCCATTGCCTGGTCGCTCTACGCCATGTTCATCATGGCCGACCAGCTGGCCACAGCTCAGGTGCACGAGGCCATGATGACAGGTATGGACAATCTGTATTTTGAGAGCGCGGGCACGATCCTGTCGCTCGTCACCGTGGGCAAATACCTCGAGACGCGCAGTAAGTCCAAAACCGGCGGCGCCATCGAGGCGCTCATCGATCTGGCGCCTAAAACCGCGACCGTCGTTGCCGACGACGGCAGCGAAACCACCGTCGACGTCGATAGCATCCTTCCCGGCCAGGTCCTGCGCGTGCACCCCGGCGAGTCAATCCCCGTCGACGGCGTGGTGCTCGAGGGTAGCTCGGCCGTGGACGAGAGTGCGCTCACCGGCGAGTCAATCCCCGTGAAAAAGACCGCCGGCGACACCGTCAACGCCGCCACCGTCAACCGCACCGGCTCGTTTACCTTCCGCGCCACGCGGGTTGGTGCCGAGACATCACTCGCCAAGATCATCCAGCTCGTCGAGGACGCCAACGCCACCAAGGCGCCCATCGCCCGCATGGCCGACAAGGTCGCCGGCGTGTTCGTGCCCGTGGTGTTCGTGATCTCGGCCGTGACCTTTGCGGTGTGGATGGCACTGACCGGCAGCATAAACGAGGCACTCACCTCCGCCGTGGCCGTGCTGGTGATCAGTTGTCCCTGCGCGCTCGGCCTAGCCACGCCCGTCGCCATTATGGTAGGCACCGGCAAGGGCGCCGAGATGGGCATTCTGTTTAAGAGCGCCGAGGCGCTGGAGAACCTGCGCGGCGTGGGTACCGTGGTGCTCGATAAGACGGGTACGGTCACCCGCGGCAAAACTGCCGTGACCGATATCGTGGCAGCCACGCGCGCCGATGGCTCGCCCGCCATGAGTGAAAAGGCGTTACTGAAGCTCGCCGCCGCGCTGGAGCGCTCGAGCGAGCATCCGCTGGCCGAGGCGATTATGACCGAGTGCGAGGCACGCGGAATCGTGGCGCGCATGGTCGAGGACTTTGCCGCCGTGCCTGGACGAGGCGTTACGGCGCGCGAGGGGCAGAATATCATCGCAGCCGGCAACGTACGTCTGATGAACGAGCTGGGCGCGGAGGTGCCCGCCGGTCTTGCCGAGCGATTCGCCGCCGAGGGCAAGACACCGTTGTTCTTTGCCAAGAACGGCGAGCTTGTCGGCACCATTGCCGTGGCTGACGAGGTCAAGGAGACGAGCGCTGAGGCCATCGCTGTAATGCGTTCGCTCGGCGTCGACGTGCACATGCTCACCGGCGACAACCGTGTGACGGCCGAAGCAATCGCCCGCCGCGTAGGACTGAGCAGCAAGCAGGTCATTGCCGACGTGCTTCCCGCCGACAAGGAACGCCACGTGCGCGAACTGCAGGATGCGGGCGGCAAGGTCGCCATGGTGGGCGACGGCATCAACGACTCCCCCGCCCTGGCGCGCTCCGACGTGGGCCTTGCTATCGGCACCGGCGCCGACATCGCCAAGGAAGGGGCAGATGTGGTACTCATGCGCAGCGACCTCATGGACGTCGCCCGCGCTATCGAGCTTTCGCGCGCCACGATTCGCAACATCAAGCAAGACCTGTTCTGGGCGCTGTTCTACAACGGCATCGGCATTCCGCTCGCTGCGGGCGCGTTCTTCCCCCTCACCGGCTGGCAGCTCTCGCCGATGTTTGGCGCCGCGGCGATGAGCCTATCGAGCGTGTGCGTCGTGTCCAATGCTCTGCGCCTGAAATCATTTAAGCCTAAAGTGGCAAAATAGGCTCACCATTAAATCCATTTAGAACGGGTTTTCCAGGTGCCCGAGATTGACCTGAAAGAGGAGCGACGCGTACTTTGGTACGCGAGCGACGGCTTGAAGGTCAAGGTCGGGTGCCTGGGAAAGCCGACATAACAGAGAGGAATACCCATGCGTTACACAATTAAGACTTCCGGCCTTATGTGTGGCCACTGCGACGCTACTGTCGAGACGGCACTGCTCAACGTTGCCGGCGTGACCGACGCCGATGCCGATCACGAGACTCAGACGGTACAGGTGGAGTGCGCCGACACCGTGGCCGCCGAGCAGCTCGCTGCCGCCGTCGAGAGCGCCGGCGAGAAGTTCCACGCCCTGTCCGTGACCGCAGCCTAGCAGCTACCAGAAGCATTCGACCCCATCGACCAGAAACGAGGACCCGCCATGATGGCAGACCACAAATCGGTGAACCGTATGCTCAAGACGGCGCGCGGCCAGATCGACGGCATCCTGCGGATGGTCGAGGAGGACCGCTACTGCGTCGATATTTCCACGCAGCTCATGGCCACACAGGCACTCCTCGCGCGCATTAACGCCGACGTACTCAAGGCGCATATCGAGGGCTGCGTGACTTCGGCAATCGAATCGGGCGACGAAGACCTCAAAGCCGCGAAGCTCGCCGAGATCGAACGCGTCGTCGACAAGCTCTCTAAGTAATCGGCGCATTGGGGACAGACCACTTTGCACCGTCTTGATGTTCCGAGGACGGGTATGTTTGCACCACATTGGTGCAGATTAACCTGTCCCCCTTGCTCTAAATCGGGTATAAAGGCGTGCGGCATATCGAATGAAAGGCAATTTGCATGAATGACTTTATGAAGGGCCGCAATGGCGCCGACGAGCTCACCATCGTGATGGGTTTTGCGGGCATCGTCATCGCGATGATCGGATCGATGGCCCGCATCCAGTGGCTCAGTTGGATCGCCATCGCCGTCATCGTGATCGGCGTACTGCGCGGCCTGTCCAAAAACATCGACGCACGTCGCAAGGAGAACGAGGCCTTTGTCGCCGGCTCGGCTAAGGTCCCCGGCTTGGGCAAGTTTGTCGCCAGCTTGGGTGGCGGCGCTGCAGCGGCCAGCACCTCACGCGCGGCCGGCACCAGTAAGGAAGACTTTGAGCGTGCCAAGCGCACGGCCAAGAAGATGTGGAAAGGTCGCAAGACCACGGCATACCTCAAGTGCCCCAACTGCGGCCAGATGCTCTCCGTTCCCAAGGGCAAAGGCAAAATCCGCGTCACCTGCCCCAAGTGCCACGCCAAGATGGAGACGCGCTCGTAGCCGCCATACCGCAGGACAAAATAAAAGCCGAGGCCTCGCACTGGGACCTCGGCTTTTTTGAATGCGACAAAGGGCCCGCCCCCGTCACGCCTACGCCACGCCGTCGCGGGCAAGCTCCTCGGAAAGCGCCTCGGCTGGCATGGCCATAATCGTGTCGAGCTCGGCGTCCACCTCAGGAATACGCTTCACCTTGAGTTTGCGCACCAGATCGCCACGACACATCACGTGCATCGGCTCGCGCAGAGCACACAGGTCATCGAGCGGGTTCTCGCGCGTCACCAGGATATCGGCAGCCTTGCCGCACTCGATCGCACCGGTCTCGCCGCCCAGCCCCAGCAGCTCAGCATTGACCTGCGTAGCCGTATGCAGCGCAAACGCATTGCTCACGCCCACGTACTTGGCAAAATAGGCCACCTCGCGCCACATGTCGTACTGGGTCACGAACGGGCAGCTCGAATCCGTACCCAAACCTACCTTGATACCGGCTTCCAGCGCCGCACGAGCGCTCTCGATAATGCCCGAGCACACGATATCGCCGTTCTTCTTTTGCGTGTCAGTCGAATGAGTCTTTTCCGGATCGAGCAGCACAAACGGCAGTGCGGGGCTGATCGTGCAGGTCACACTCGGCGCACGCCCCTCGAGCTGAGTTCCCGCGGCGCCGCGGTACAGCTCCAGGATCTCGGGCGTCAACGGAGCGCCGTGCTCGATCGTATCGACGCCGGCCTCGAGCGCGGCCTTCACGCCCTCGATGCTCTCGACATGAGCCATAACCGGAAGGCCCATATCGTGCGCTGCCTTGCACGCCGCCGCGGCAACCTCCACCGGCATACGCAGCACGCCCGGCTCGCCTACCTCGGTCGCATCGAACACACCGCCCGTTACGAACAGCTTAATGACGTCGGCACCGCGCGCATACAGGTCGCGCACCTGTTCGGCCGCCTCGGAGGGACTGTTGGCCACCTGGGCGAACAAGCCCGCGCCGTGGCCCCCCGGCACCGTGACGCCCGTTCCCGGCGCCACCAAACGCGGACCCTGATACTTGCCGGCGTCGATAGCATCGCGCACGGCCAGATCGGCAAACAGCGGGTCGCCCGCGCCGCGCACCGTGGTCACGCCGCTTGCCAGCTGCTGTTGGGCGCTGCCCTTAAGAATATGGCGCACGATGGCGCGCCCCACGGGATTATCGAGCTTCTTCATCAGCGCGCCCGCATCGCCCGCCGAAACCGGCTTGCCCGAGCCGCACAGATGCACATGCATATTGATGAGGCCCGGCATGAGATACGCCCCGGCTAGGTCGAGGACCTCGGCACCTGCAGGCGCCTGCGCAACAGCGCTCGGCCCCATCCACGTGATGACACCGCGCTCAACGGCCACGGCCATGTCGGGCTGCGGCTCCATATGCTCCGAACCATCCAGGACGGTCGCATTGATAAACAACGTGGAACGATCGGCAGACGCCATATCGAGCTCCTCCCTCACGATTAACTTGAACATTTGTCCATTATCACCCAATGCAGCAAACTAAAGTCGAACATATCGGTTAGCGGAGGGACGAGAGAGCTGTGAGGACAAACGGAGACAGCACGGCAATGCTCCGGCCGTTCCAGCAAAACGTCTTGATTTGTAACAGGTAGACCAGGTTTTAGCAGCCAGATGTTACAGATCGAGATCTTTCGGCACCGCGGCCAACCTTTGTCTCAATCTGTAACAGTTGGGTCGATTTTTGGCCGTTAGATGTTACAGATCGAGATATTCTCCAGCCCTGTCGTCAAACATCTAAATCTGTAACAGGTAGACAGGTTTTCGGCCTCTAGATGTTACAGATTTAGATCTTTTAGCGGCAGCCAACCTTCTGTCTCGATCTGTAACAGTTACGAGGCCAAACGGCCCCTTGTTGTTACAGATCGAGACAAACTCGTCCGGAACAACCACATCCGCGTTAGTCGTATCCCTCAGCGCCCATACCACTGACGCTTCCATCCCTCAGCCAAATCGGCCCGCTGCGAAATACCCGCCAGCCTCATCTTTTCAGCCAGCTTCCCCGGGTTCTTGAGCTCATCAAACGTGAACCTCAGCACCTTGTGCCCGAGCATTGTCAGATGAGACTCCCGCTGACGCTCTGCTACGAACGGGTCGACCGACTCCCGATCCCCACCATCCTGCAGGGTATACTTTCCTCTTCCGTCGAGCTCGCCAATCACGCACGTCCCGTCCTCGAGCCTCCAGAAATAATCGACCCGAAACACCTGGCTCGAATCGAGCGGATCGCGAAACTCCACCTGCAACTCTGGCACCGGAAAACCGTATGCAATAAAGAACGCTCGGAACCGAGACTCGCCACCGTTTTCGGACAGCCCGTCCGCATGCGACGCAATCACCTGAGCTCTGCGATACCCGCGTCTGCCCTCGCAATCGGCCTGGAGCCGTTCGCAGAGGTCGTCGCGCGATATGCCCTTCGCCCGCAGCGCAGAATCGGCAATCGCCAGACCATATGAAAACGGCGCACGCAGCAGACAATCCTCCACCGTGCGCCAAAACGGCGTCACTCGCACGCCGTCGACGCGCTCAAGCGCACCCGACGCCTGCGGACGCAGCAGCCTATATCCCGTACTCAACGCCACCGAACAACCCGTCTTGACCAAGTAACGCGGCCCGAGCAGATCATTCGGCACCTCCAGACCCCATATCAGCGCGGCGTCATACCCCCAAAACGCCCAATCGGGATGAAACTCCGCAAGCCCCTTGATGGTCCGCCGAGCCCGCTCCGGCGGCGTCAACGCATCCCATTCATGCTGAAAACAGAATAGGTGCGATTCGGGCTCCGCAATATCGTCTGTGCCCACATGGCGCCGCAGCCACATGAGCTCGGCATTGTCGTGCGTCGCAAGCAGCACGCCTTGTTCAGCCGTCTCCGTGAGCCTGGCAAGCATCCTATTCCGCGCCAAGGTGCTACGTGTTGCATGTTTGTGTTTGAAAACGGTATTAGACACTTTCATCACCACCACGTCAGACAAATGGACCATCGTCACCGTTGCCTCCGCTGACAAATGTCTTGATCTGTAACAGGAAGACAGTCTTTGAGCCTCTAGTTGTTACAGATTTAGATTGTTCGGCACCGCGGCCAACCTTTGTCTCAATCTGTAACAGTTAGGTCGAATTTTGGCCTGTAGATGTTACAGGTTGAGACATTTCCCCAGCTAGGTGCCAAACATCTCGATCTGTAACAGTTAGACGTTCTTCAGACCCCTAAACGTTACAGATTTAGACAAACCAGCAACGCCCAAGCATTCGTCTCGATCTGTAACAGGTAGACCGGTTTTTTGTCCCTAGACGTTACAGACCGAGACAAATAGACGGGCGGCGGCGCGACTGCCCATCCCCTACTCCCATTCCTGTTTGTAGATGTTGAGTGACTTTACGTAGCGCCCCTGGGCGCCCATGATGTCGCGAACCAGCCTCAGAAAGAAGCTGATACACGAGGTATCGAAGCCATCTTCTAGGTCCTCAGGATGCACCGCGCCAGGCCCGTCGACCGCCGTGTCGCTCAGGCGCGCAATGTCGTAGAGGTAGAGCTGCCCCGCCGTCAGCCAGACATCGTCGACGCACGCGAGGCGCACCGCAATCGCACCATCGCGCCAGTGCTCCTTTTGCACGATATGCGGATCGTAGACGTCAAAGCGACGGTCGGTGCGCGTATCGCGCAGCGCGACCATACCGGTCGCGGGATCCTTATCCAAAATGCCAAAGCGCGAAAAATAGTGCGTGTCGCGTACCTGTTCGAGCCGTCTGAGCGAGACGGGCGAAAGCGACGCCGGCGGCTCGTCAACATACAGCTCAAGCAGCGTCTTGCCATGGCAATAGGGACGCTCGAACAGCAGCCAATCGGTAAATGCCATGTTATAGGCCATGATTTCATTTTGCGAGGGCTCCTCGCAATAGCTGAGCCATGGATCGACTATCACTTCGAACTGTGTACGCGCCGCCTCCAAAAACTGAAACTTGCGCAGCATCCAAAACTGGGCCATGCCGGCAATATCGTCACCGACGGCCTCGGCCAGACGTCCCCGGTCCAAAACATGATCAGCCATGGCATCCTCCTCAAACTGATAAACCTCAATTTGAGCTTACGAGGAGGGCGGGTGGTCGCCGCCATCACGGGCAAAATGGGCATCGGGCTGCAAACCAGATGCTGACCAAGCACTTGACGGGATACTTGCAGATTATGCAAATTGCCACAAAATCGCAGGTAGAACTAGACGAATCACCCGCGCCGCTGTCCGCAAACAACTAAAGCCGCCACATAAACAGCAGAGCGCAACGAGCGCAAACGCCAACGGGTAGGCATCCAAACGTCGGCAAACGAGCAAAACGCTCGCAAACCCGCAAGGAGTGTCCCCGGATGCCGGCACGTAAGGAACGTCCCCAGCTGCCGGCACTTGGGGACGTTCCTTATATGCCGACCGTTGGGGACAGCCCTTGCCGATTCGATTGTTGAGTAACTCCGTGATTGTCTTACAGCCCCAGCGCCTCGGCGACCTCGGCTGCGCAGGCGAGGGCATCGGCCATGGCACTCACCACGAGCGAGCTGCCGTTGCGGGCATCGCCGGCCACATACACCGGCGCGGCATCCGCGGCAACGCCATCCACGCGAGCCGCAAGATGCGAGTCCTCGGAGGCCATCACGGGCAACGGACGGCCCGCCGTGGCAATAGGCACGTCAACAGCGTCGAACACGCCGTGCTCCGGACCCGTAAAGCCACAGGCGATCAGCACCAGCTGGGCCGGCACCTCGTGCTCGGAGCCCGCAATGCGCTCGGGCTTGCCGGCCGACCAGTCCAGATCGACCACGCGCAGGCCCGCGGCAGCGCCCTTCTTGTCCAGCAATACCTCGAGCGTATCCACGCCCCAAGCACGCATCTCGCCGCCCATGGCAGCGATAGCCTCCTGCTGACCGTAGTCGGTCTTCTTAACGTTGGGCCACTGTGGCCAGGGATTGCTCGCCGCACGCTTATCGGGTGCGGCCGGCAAGAACTCAAACTGACGCACACTGCGTGCACCCTGGCGCACCGCGGTACCCACGCAGTCGTTGCCGGTATCGCCGCCGCCAATGACTACAACGTCCAGGCCGCGCGCGTTCACCGCGGGCTCACCGCCATCGAGCACCGAGACGGTCGAAGCCGTCAGGTAGTCCACGGCATACACCACGCCCGGGGCATCCACATTCGTAGCCAAAAGACCGCGGGGCGCACGAGCACCGACAGCCACCACAACGGCGTCAAAACCATTGAGCTTGGCCGCCACCGCAGGGTTCGTAACGTCAGTACCCAGCTCAAAGACAATGCCCAGCTCGCGCATGAGCGCCACGCGGCGCTCGACCACGGACTTCTCGAGCTTCATGTTGGGAATGCCGTACATGAGCAGACCGCCTGGGCGGTCGTCGCGCTCAAACACCGTCACGCGGGCACCGCGACGCGCAAGTTCCCATGCAGCCACCAGGCCAGCCGGGCCAGAACCAACCACGGCGACCGAGGGCGCGTCCTCCCCTGCCGGCTCAAAGCGACGCGGGCCGCCGTTTGCCCATTCGTGGTCGCTGATCGCGCGCTCGTTATCGTGAATCGTTGTGGGCTGGCCGTCGACCGAACCCAGGTTGCACGCAGCCTCGCACAGTGCCGGGCATACGCGGCTCGTAAACTCGGGCATGGGCGAGGTAAGCGACAGGCGCTCGGCCGCCTCGTCCCAGCGACCGCGATACACCAGCTCGTTCCACTCGGGAATCAGGTTGTGCAGCGGACAGCCACTCGGACGCGCCTTGCCAAAGCTCGCACCCATCTGGCAAAACGCCACGCCGCACATCATGCAGCGGCTCGCCTGGGCGCGGCGCGCATCGTCGTCGAGCTCCACGTACAGCGGATCGAAATCGCGGCTGCGCTCCTCCACGGGGCGCAGCTCGTGGGTCACGCGATCGATATCAAGAAAAGCACCGGGCTTACCCATGGCACTTACGCCTCCTTCTTGGTCGAAGCAGCAGGGCTGGCAGCCACGGGCGCACCGCCCGCGACATCAAAGCGATCGACATCCGCGGCGCTCGCGCGGCCGGTCACGATGTCAAACGCCAACTCCTCGGCCTGCGCATGCGTCTTGCCCACGGCCTCGGCCGCAGCAACAATCGCCAGCACGCGCTCGTACTCGGTCGGAATGACCTTCACAAAGTGCTTGCTCATCGAGTCGAAGCTGTAGAGCAGCTTAATGCCGCGCGGGCTCTGCGTCGCGTCCACGTGCTCCTGGATGAGCGCGCGAATCTGCGCCAGCTCGCCAGCCGTCGGGGCCTTGAGTTCCACGCTCTCGTGGTTCACACGGGCTTCGAGCGTGCCGTACTGGTCAAAGACATAGGCCACGCCACCCGTCATACCGGCGGCGAAGTTCTGCCCGACCTCGCCCAAGATGAGCGCCAGGCCGCCCGTCATGTACTCGCAGCCATGGTTGCCGCAGCCCTCGACCACCACAGTGGCACCGGAGTTACGCACGCCAAAGCGCTGGCCTGCCAGGCCGTTAATAAAGCCGCGGCCGCTCGTGGCGCCAAAGAACGCCACGTTGCCCACGATGATGTTCTCGTCGAACTTGTAGGTCGCATGCGGGTTGGGGCGCACCGACACTTCGCCGCCCGAAAGGCCCTTGCCAAAGTAGTCGTTGGCGTCGCCGCACACGTTGAGCGTAATGCCGCGCGGCAGAAAGGCGCCAAAGCTCTGACCGGCCGAACCATCGCAATCGATGGTGATGGAGCCGGCGGGCAGGCCCTCGGGATGCGCCTTGGTCACCGCATTGCCCAAGATGGTGCCCACGCAGCGGTTGACGTTGGCGATATCGGCGCGGAAGCGAATCGGGCGCAGGTGTGCACGGGCATCGGCCGTATAGGGCACGAACAACGTGGAGTCGAGCGTCTTGTCGAGCTCGCTGTCCGCAGCCATCTGCGGCAGGAAGTGGCGACCGTCGGCGCCCGGGATATGGGCACCGAACTCGCAGGTCGCGCTCGCCAGCACGGGCGACAGATCAAGCAGGTTGGCCTTGCGGTTGCCCGGTACCTCGATCTGGCGCAGGCACTCGGGATGGCCGATCATCTCGTCGACGGTGCGGAAGCCCAGGCTCGCCATGACCTCACGCAGCTGCTCGGCAACAAAGAGCATAAAGTGCTCAACGTGCTCGGGCTTGCCACGGAAGCCGCGACGCAGGCGACAGTTTTGCGTGGCGATGCCAGCCGGGCAGGTGTCCTGCTGGCAGTCGCGCTGCATGAGGCAGCCCATGGAGATGAGCGGCATGGTCGCAAAGCCAAACTCCTCGGCGCCCAGCAGGCAGGCGACGGCAATATCGGTGCCGTCCATGAGCTTGCCGTCGGCCTCGAGCACCACGCGGGAGCGCAGGCCGTTTTGCAGCAACGTCTGCTGAGCCTCGGCAAGGCCGAGCTCCAGCGGCAGGCCGGCGTGCCAAATGGAATCGCGCGCCGCGGCACCCGAGCCGCCATTGTGGCCGCTGATCAAGATCTTGTCGGCGGCACCCTTGGCCACACCGGTGGCGATGGTGCCGACGCCGGCCTCGCTGACCAGCTTGACCGACACGCGCGCACCGGGGTTGGCGTTCTTAAGATCAAAGATCAGCTCTGCCAGGTCCTCGATGGAGTAGATGTCGTGGTGCGGCGGAGGCGAGATCAGGCCGATGCCGGGCGTGGACTGACGGACCTCGGCGATCCAGGGGTAGACCTTCTTACCGGGCAGGTGGCCACCCTCGCCGGGCTTGGCGCCCTGGGCCATCTTGATCTGAATCTCGAAGGCGCTGCACAGGTAGCGGCTCGTTACGCCAAAGCGCGCACTTGCCACCTGCTTGATGGCGGAGTTCTTGGAGTCACCGTTAGCCAGCGGGGTCTCGCGACGCGGATCCTCGCCGCCCTCGCCCGAGTTAGAGCGTCCGTGCAGGCGGTTCATGGCGATGGCCATGCACTCGTGCGCCTCTTTGCTGATAGAACCGTACGACATGGCACCGGTGTTAAAGCGGCGGACGATGTTGCGCGCGGACTCCACCTCGTCGAGCGAAACCGGCGTGCGGCCGTTGACATTAAAGTCGAGCAAGTCACGCAGGCGCACGGCACGGCCAGTGCGGTGCAGGCGGGCGCTGTACTCCTTAAAGGTGTCGTAGCTGTCCTCACGGCAGGCGGTCTGAAGCAAGTAGACAGTCTGCGGATCGATGAGGTGATCCTCGCCGCCGAGCGGGCGCCACTTGGTCAGACCCAGCGTGGGCAGCTGATCGGGAGCCGGGCTCTTAAGGATAGCGAGCGCGGCGTCGTAGCGCTCGTTTTGCTCGCGCTCAACGTCCTCGACACCCATACCGCCCACACGGCTCACCGTGCCGGCAAAGTACGCGTTGACGAACTCCGGCGTAAAGCCCACGGCCTCGAAGATCTGCGCCGAATGGTAGCTCTGCACCGTGGAGATGCCCATCTTGGACATGATGGAAACGATGCCGGCGGTCGCAGCCTTATTGTAGTTGGCGATGCCCTGCTCGGCTGTCACGTCCAGATCGCCGTGCGCCGCCAAGTCGCGAATGCACGCATGCGCGTTGTACGGATAGATGCCGCTCGCGGAGTAGCCCACCAGCGCCGCAAAGTCGTGCGGAGACACGGCGTCGCCACACTCCACCACGATGTCGGCAAAGGTACGCACGCCGGCGCGGATCAGGTGGTTGTGCACGCAGCCCACGGCGAGCAGTGACGGCACGGGTACCTCGTCCGCTCCGGCGCGATCGCTCAACACCACGATGTTCACGCCGTCGCGGACCGCAGCCTCAACGTCCTCTGCAAGCTGCTTGAGCGCAGCCTGCAGCGCGCCCTCGCCGGCATCGCGGCGGTAAACGGCACGGAAACGGCGGGTCTTAAAGCCAACACGGTCAATCGCGCAAATGCGGTCGAACTCCTCCTCGCTCAGCAGCGGGCGCTCCAGACGCACCAGTTGGCAGGCCGTACGAGAGTCCTCGAGCAGGTTGCCGTGGTTGCCCAGGTAGAGCGTGGTCGAGGTGACCATATGCTCGCGCAGGGCGTCGATCGGCGGGTTCGTGACCTGGGCGAACAGTTGATAGAAGTAGTCAAAGAACGAGCGCGGCTTCTTGGACAGGCAGGCCAGCGGCGCATCGATACCCATCGAGGCGAGCGGGGCCTTGCCCTGCTGGGCCATGGGGCGCACGACCTCGTCAACATCATCCCAGTGGTAGCCGAGCTTGGCCATACGCACGGCGGCAGGCACCTCGGCATCCTCGGCGGGCGTTGCCGCGGCGGGCTTGTCGAGCGCATCAACAGTCAGCGTCTCCTCGGCAATCCAGTCACGGTAGGGCTTTTCCTTGGCATAGCGGGCGCGCAGCTCGTCATTGTAGATCACACGGCCGCGGGCAAAATCGACCTCGAGCATCTGGCCCGGTCCCAAACAACCGCTTGTCAGGATATTCTCGGGGCGCACCTCGATGGTGCCCACCTCGCTTGCCAGCATAAAGCGGCCGTCGCGCGTCACGTAGTAGCGAGCCGGGCGCAGGCCGTTGCGGTCGAGGGCGGCACCCAACGTACGGCCGTCGGTAAAGGCGATGGCCGCCGGGCCGTCCCAGGGCTCCATGAGCATGGACTGGTAGGCATCGTAGGCGCGACGCTCCTCGCTCAGGTTGTCGTTGTGGTCCCACGGCTCGGGCAGCAACATGGACGCGGCACGCGTGAGCGGACGGCCGTTCATGACCAAAAACTCGAGCACATTATCCAGAATCGCGGAGTCGGAACCCTCGCGGTTGATGATGGGCATCACACGCTCAAGATCATGCTGCAGCACGGGGCTGTACAGGTTAGGTTCGCGGGCGCGAATCCAGTTGACGTTGCCCTTGAGGGTGTTGATCTCGCCGTTGTGGATAATAAAGCGGTTGGGATGTGCGCGCTCCCAGCTAGGCGTGGTGTTGGTGGAGTAGCGCGAGTGGACGAGCGCCACGGCCGTCTTGACGGCGGCGTCGTTGAGATCGATAAAGAAGCGGCGCATCTGCGTGGCGACCAGCATGCCCTTGTACACGATGGTGCGCGAGCTCATAGAGCACACATAGAAGATCTTGTCGCGCAGGGCAAACTCGGCGTCGGCCTTCTTTTCGATGGTGCGGCGGCACACGTACAGGCGACGCTCAAAGGCATCGCCGGCGGGCGTGTCGTCCGGACGGCCCAGGAAGGCCTGCAGGATGGTGGGCATGCAGGCGCGGGCCGTCTCGCCCAGATCGTGAGGGTCGACCGGCACCTCGCGCCAAAAGAGCAGCGGCACGCCGGCCTCGGCACAGCCTTCCTCAAACACGCGGCGGGCATCCTCTACGCCCTTGTCGTCTTGCGGGAAGAACAGCATGGCCACGCCATAGTCGCCCTCTGCCGGCAGAATCTGGCCGCACTTTTGAGCCTCTTTGCGGAAAAAGTGATGCGGAACCTGGAACAGGATGCCGGCGCCGTCGCCGGTATTCTTCTCGAGTCCCGTGCCACCGCGGTGCTCCAGGTTGACCAGAATGGACAGCGCATCGTCCAGAATCTGGTGGTGGCGCTCACCGTTGATATCGGCAAGCGCGCCGATGCCACATGCATCGTGGTCGAATTCGGGGCGATAAAGGCCCTGCTGCTGAGCGGAATCTGCCTGCATCGCGATCCTCCCCTAGATATTTAGACAGTCAGTTGAATAGGCATACTAGAAGCATCGCCGGCCCATTGTGTTTCCCGCCCGTTTCGAAACAATTGCGTAACGCACGCCCTACGAGTGGACACCGCCGACCTCAAGGGCAACAACAAGGACCCCAGGTTCGGCCTGTAAGCTAACCGCTTCAAACATCTCAATCTGTAACAGGAAGACCCAATTTCGACGACTAACTGTTACAGATTGAGATGTTCTCGAGAGACGGTTACGAATGTCTCAATCTGTAACACGAGGGGCAGGTTTTGGCGGTCAGCTGTTACGGATCGAGATTTTCCATAGGACCATTTCTTCCTGTCTCGGTCTGTAACACCTAGGCCCAATTTCCATCCCTAGTTGTTACAGATCAAGACATTTCGGCAACCCCCTTTTACCATCCTATTCAAATACAACAATTTTGTTAGTCATGATCAAATTTTGAGCCTAAAACGGGTATCCTTTGCGGCGTCAAACAAACGGCACGCAGGAGTGCACCATGATCGACCATCTCAAACATCACTTTGGCTCCCCGCGCACCGGCGGCCACGGCGGACTCGACATCGCACGGCATATCGGCCCCGGGCTGCTCGTGACCGTCGGCTTTATCGACCCGGGCAATTGGGCCTCCAATATGGCCGCCGGCTCGCAGTTTGGCTACGCGCTGCTGTGGATCGTCACGCTGTCCACGATCATGCTCATCGTGCTGCAACACAACGCGGCTCACTTGGGCATCGCCACGGGCATGTGTCTTGCCGAGGCCACGACGCGCCACCTGCCCCGCCTCGTCGGGCGTGCGATACTCGGCAGCGCGTATCTAGCCACGGTCGCCACCGCCATGGCCGAAGTCCTGGGCGGTGCGATCGCACTTCAAATGCTCTTTGGCCTGCCCGTACGTGCCGGCTGCATCATCGTGGCGGCGGCATCGATTGTCATGCTCATGACAAGCTCCTACAAGCGCGCCGAACGCTGGATCATCGCCTTCGTGGGCGTGGTGGGACTTTCGTTTTTAGCCGAGCTTCTGCTGGTCAAGGTCGACTGGCCGCAAGCCGCCACAAGCTGGATTACACCCAGTATGCCCACCGGCTCAGTCGCGATTATCGTAAGTGTCCTAGGCGCGGTCGTTATGCCCCACAACCTCTTCCTGCACTCCGAGGTCATCCAATCCATGCACTTCGAAGGCCAAGGCGAGCAGGTTATCGAAGAACGCCTGCACTACGAGCTCTTCGACACGCTCTTTTCGATGGGTGTGGGCTGGGCAATCAACTCGGCCATGGTCATCCTGGCCGCAACGACCTTCTTTGCGCACGGCATTGTCGTAGACGACCTCGCCGTCGCAGCGGCCACGCTCTCCCCCATTCTGGGCCCGGCAAGCTCGACCATCTTTGCGGTGGCACTGCTGTTTGCGGGCATATCGAGTAGCGTGACGGCGGGCATGGCGGCGGGCACCATCACCGCGGGCATATTCGACGAGGAATACGACATCCACGACCGACATTCCTCGATCGGAGTGGCGGCCTGTTTCGTCGGCGCAGTGGCGGCGTGCCTGATCGTCCTGAATCCTTTTGAGGGTCTCATTTGGAGTCAGGCACTGTTGTCGCTTCAGCTGCCGATTACGGTCTTTGTGCTCATACGACTCACCAGCTCGCCCCGCGTCATGGGCAAATACGCCAACTCGCGCCCGCTCAACGCGTTGCTCGTAGGGATCGGTGTCATCGTGACGATTCTCGACATCGTGCTGCTAACGGGGATGTAATGGGATGGCGTGACTGTCCAGATATAACGTCTCAATCTGTAACACGTGAGGCCTTTTTGAGCCCTTAGATGTTACTGATTGAGATTTTCTGAGAGATAGTTTCAGTTTGTCTCGATCTGTAACAAGTGGACCCAATTTCCGCGCCCAGATGTTACAGATCGAGATATTTCTTCAGCCCCAACCTTTTGTCTCGATCTGTAACAAGTAGAGGGGGTTTACGTACCTAAATGTTATAGATTGAGATTTTGAGAATGATGGTTTTGGTTTGTCTCGTTCTGTAACAGGAAGACCCGTTTTGAGCCGCTAGATGTTGCAGGTTAAGACAAAAGGTCGGCCGGACTCACAACAGACAGGATCGGCTAATAGCAGCCGTGATCCCTTGGGGACGGAGGAAAAGGGCCCCGGCCGGGATATCCGACCGGGGCCCTTGGACAGAGCTATATGTTGCTGCAAGTCGTGTGTCTACGAGCTACTCCTCGACGAGCTCAAACTGATCGGGACCGACGCCACACACCGGGCACACGTAATCCTCGGGCAGCTCGGGCGTGTCGACCTCTACCTCGTAACCGCAAACGGTGCACACGAACTTGTACGTCTTCTTTTCCTCGGCCATGATGTTCTCCTCTCGAACGTGGCTGCTGGTGTACTTTGCTTATTAGTATACATTCTTAATAATATAATGCAAGCGGTTTTACCGCATTTCTACCCTTGGTACGAAGACGCCTTGGGCGGCGTCTTGCCCTTCAGGACCTTATGGTAGTAATCGTAGGTGAGCGGCGTCTCGTCGCTCAGGCGCTCGGCATCCTCGACCTCACCGATAAACAGTAGATGCGTGCCCACATCCACTGTGTCGATCAAACGGCAGCTAAACAAGGCTGCCGCATGCTCGGGAACATAGGGCATGCCCAGTGCGGTCTCGCGCGTCTCGTACTTGGCAAATTTGTCATAGTTGCTGCTGGTACGGAATCCAAAGTTACCAATGTAAGGCATATCGGCCGTCTGATCGATCACGGTCAGCGCAAAGGCCTTGGCAGACGAGATAACGCCAGACGTGACATTTTCCTTGTTCACGGCAACCGAAATGCGCGGCGGCGTGGACGTCACCTGCACTGCGGTGTTGATAATGCAGCCGGCGCGCGATCCATCTGCCGCGGCACTCACCACATACAGCCCGCACGGCATCGTAAAGAACGCAGTTTTATCCAAAACGATCACTCCCCTAACTCGGAATTGAGCCTTGCAGACGTATATACCCACAATGAGACATATGTGTCAGAACGGTAAGAAAAATGAGCCACACGCAGTTGCGGTGAAAAAGTCCCTGTTTAAGCCTGGATACCCAACAAACAGGAACTATTCCACCGCAACTTGCGAGGAGCAGACCGGGAGTACGACAACAGTGATGGATGAACATCCCCGCCCGCCCGGATATCAACCCTTAGCGATTACGCTCCTTAAGCGCGCGATCGATTTCGCGCTGAACGTCACGTTTGGCCATGTCCTCGCGTTTGTCGTAGAGCTTTTTGCCACGGCCCAGGCCCAACAGCAGCTTAACGCGACCATCAGTATTAAAGTAGAGCTCGAGCGGCACCAGTGCATAGCCGCGGTTGCGTAGTTTGCCGTCAAGAAAATCAATCTCCTTGCGATGCAGCAGCAGACGGCGCCGGCGATCGGGATCACGGTTCCACACGCCACCGTGGCTATAGGGATGGATGTGCAAACCCACCAGCCAGCACTCGCCGCCGCGAATCAGCGCAAAAGTATCGGTAATCTGACAGGCGCGCTCGCGAATCGACTTGACCTCGGTACCGCTCAGCTCAATGCCGCATTCGAATGTCTCGTCGATAAAGTATTCGTGATGCGCCGAACGATTCTTGGAGATGAGCTTGCGCTCGCGCTTACTGGGCATCGCCGGCCTCCTCGGCGTCATCGGCTTTCCCGCTCGCGGCCTCGCGTTTGGCCTTGCGCTCGGCGTTGAGCTCGGCATCGCTTTCGCGCACCAGCTTAATGATCGCCGCGCATGCCTCCTCGCCCACCAGGTCGCGGGCACGGACCGTCAGGCGTGTAGCCTCCTGCTTGTCACCGTCGCCCGCAGCGTCGGTCGCACACATAATCAGACAAATGGCAATCTCGGCCGAAGGCGAGGTCGGTACGCCCTGCAACGCCAGCTCGCCCATCACATGCTCATCACTCTCGTCGGCGGCATCCGGATAGGTGGCATGGATCTTGCTGAGCAAGCGCGTCGTATGTGAATCGCCAGGGGCCAAGCGCAGCGCCAGACGTGCGCAACCCACGGCCGCCGAGACGTTCTCGGTCTCGGGCTCCAAAAAGTACTGGCCCAAGTTGGCGTAGGCGCGGGCGGCGCACCTGCCGTCACTCGCACGCTCCAGCACCGAAAACGAAAGCGAAGCCCACTCCTGCTTGTCCTCGAGCGCACGGAACAGCTCGGCCAGATCCAGTCGGTAGTTGCAGTTCATGGGGTCCCAGCGCACGGCCTGCATCAAGGCATTGCGGGCGCTCACATAATCCTGCTGACGGATGTAGGCAAACGCCATGTCGGAGTACAGGCGGTCAAACGGCACCTCGACCTGCACCAGCTCGCGTGGATCCTTTTCCACGCGGCGGTAGGCCAGGCGCTCAAACTTGCTATCGAAGCTAAAGTACTGGCGGTTCTCCTCCGTTTTGCACTCGGCATCGATATACTCCTCGGCGAGCTCCACCAAACGCTCCAGCAGCGGCGTCGCCGTGGCCAGGTCTCCCTGCGCCAGGTAATTCTCGGCATACGTAATGTCTTGTAGGCTGATGGGCAGGTCCATGGCAACTCCTCGGTCCAGGTGAAACGCGGCTCATTCCACACATGCGGTGTATACACAAAACCCGGGTCTCTTGCGAGGCCCGGGCATTCAATTTGTGGTAGCCCGTACCAGATTCGAACTGGTGATCTCCGCCTTGAGAGGGCGGCGTCCTAAACCGCTAGACGAACGGGCCATATGTAGCAAATGCAATGGCTGGGATGGAGGGAGTCGAACCCCCATTGACGGAACCAGAATCCGCTGTCCTGCCATTAGACGACATCCCAATGATTGCATCGCTGCGCTCGGCTGTGCCTTTGCGCAAGAAAGAAATATACGGGAAGTCGCTCCGTGACGCAAGCCCCAATTTTGACTTTTTTAAAATTCGGTCAAATTGGCCTAATTTCGTCCAACCCGTGAAGGACCTGTGATGCCGACCGCTGTACACGAAGGGCAAAACGCCGCGAGCGGTAGCCCTCAACCGTTGGCAGATACTAACGAGAAAACGATAGCACCAGGCAACACAATCGAAGTATCTTTTGATCATGCGGACGTCATGGCATGCGGCGCTCCCCAACCTCAAGCGCATCCAGGCAAGCCTCGTCGAGCTGTCCGGCATGCCGACCGTCATATCCGAGACGAACCTGGGCGGCGGCAGCGCGAGCGCCTGCAGCGGCAACGAATTCCGTTTATCTGCCCCGGCATTCAGGCATACCTGCCCTTTATGGACGAAGAGTACTGGAGCGACACGCCCGACAAGCACGTAAAGATCTACGACCCACACGAATGGGCGCAGCTGAAGGAGTGACTGGGGCAGGCCCGCCCTGGAGTAGGCCCGCCGGCAGAAAGCGCATCCCAGATTTCAAGCTCAAACTGGTCCCCACTTTCCCGTCGAGCCCTCAACCGGAAACCGTGTCCCAGAATCAGCGCTCGAAACGGGATGTCATTTCCGATAGAGCCCTCAACCGGAAAGCACATCCCAGAATCAGCACTCAAAATGGGACGCACTTTCCGCAGTCGCTACAGCAACGCCTCGGTCCAAGCCGCTTCCCTAAAGCCGGGGATCGCAAAGTCGTCGCCCACCAGCAGCGGGCGCTTAACCAGCATGCCGTCAGTCGCGAGTAGCTCAAAGCACTCCTGGTCCGTCATACCCGCATCCAGGCGCGCTTTCAGACCAAGCTCTCGATATTTCATGCCCGACGAGTTAAAGAAGCGTCGCACCGGCAGCCCCGAACGAGCAATCCAGGTCGCAAGTTCCTCAGCCGAAGGATTGTCTGTAACAATATCGCGATCGACGTACTCAACCCCATGCTCGTCCAACCAGGCCTTGGCCTTTTTACACGTCGAGCATTTGGGGTATTCAACAAACAGCACTGCCATGGGGATTCCCTTCTTAGAAAAGACAAGCGTCTGGCAAACAGCGCATCGATGGCCATCTGCGACCGATGCCGATATTGTAACCAGCGCCGACGTACAGGCGGTCGCGATTTTCCATCTTGAGGTTAGCGCCTCGCATGGGCGCCAATGGGACAGGTCGCGCGCTGAACCAGCGCGGCGGCCAACAGCACCAACAGCATGGCGACAACGTAACCCGCGGCATCGAAGCCCAGGTCGATCATGTCGAAATGACGACCAGGAACAAAGATCTTGTGCACTTGGTCACCGACAGAGCAGACGGCGCAAAAGAGCAGAGCGAGTACGTACCGGAATCGCGCGCATGGCAGGCACTCGCCCAGGCATGCCACTGTCGCCGAAGCAAACAGTCCTACAAAGAAGAACTCAACGGTATGTGCGACGCGACGAATGTTGGCACCCATCCACAGACGAACGGGCGCAAGCGGGTCGGGATGAACAGTGGCAGTCGTTGAATCCGTGCCCTCGACGGCATCCCCCGCCTGGAACTCCTGCGTGGCGTCGGGCCGCACGTCCGCGGCCCGTCCTTCCACCGCGCGCGCGGTGGACTCGCTGAGCGACGACGTCTGCTCCACGTTTTGCTCCGTCAGCATCCAAATACTTGCCAGCGTCACGACCAGCAGGACAATCGAAATCCATCCGACCATGTGCTTCACACGCGCCAAGGGCTAACCTCCGTCATTTTTTGAGCAGCAGCGAGTGTACCCCCAAATGCAGTTGTCGCCGTAGCGAAATCCAAAATGTTCGAATCGGGGCGCCAAAGGACCGTGGCGCCCCTACTCCATCTCGCGCATCCAGCGATCGAACGTCCCCACGCACACGCCTAGCCGCTTTGCCGCCTGACTCCGCGTGATATCACCCGCCTCGTAGGCATCGCGTACCAGCTCGAATTGCGGGGGACAGGGCTTGCGGGGCCGTCCAAAGCGCACGCCGCGCGCTCGCGCCGCCGCAATGCCCTCGGCTTGGCGCCGGTGGATGTTCTCGCGCTCCACCTGCGCCACATAGCTCAGCAGCTGCAAAACAATATCGGCAATCAACGTACTCGTCACGTCCGACCCACCACAGTCTCTGGCGCGCGTGTCGAGCAATGGCATGTCCAGCACCACGATGGCGGCGCCGAGCTCTTTGGTTATGCACCGCCATTCCTCGAGGATCTCGCTGTAGTTACGGCCCAGCCGATCAATGGAAAGTACCACCAGCACATCGCCGGAATCCAACGCGCACAGCAGCTCGCGATACCGCGGTCGATCGAAGTCCTTGCCACTCGCATGGTCGGCAAAGATATTCGCCGGTTCCACGCCATAGGCGCCCAGCGCATCCAGCTGCCGATTCAGATTTTGATCACGCGAGCTCACCCGCGCATACCCGTACACCGTTGTCATCTCATCCCCGCTCTCTCGTAAACCTCCCAAAAAGGGACAGGTTTATTTTGGTAGGTTTTATCTCCCCTATAGCAGGCGGAAGACGCAAGCGCGCGAGCGGCAAGACGATTGAACCGCCACAAAAAAGGCAGCCCCAAAAGACCGCCCCGTTCTCTATCAATCACCAAATTCCGGCTAATGAATAAGCCTGAAATCCAAGTGCCCGCGCGTGGTATTGACGCGCGAGACCTCGATGATCACGCGCTGCCCCAACTCAAAACGGCGCCCCGTGTCGGCACCCGTCAACGTGAGCGCGTCCTCGTCAAACTCGAACCACTCGCTTCCCAAGCTCTTAATCGAGACCAAGCCCTCGACCTGTGTCAGGTCGAGGCGCACAAAGAGGCCCATGCTGCTGACCCACGAAATGGTTCCGGCATAGCGCTCGCCCAGACGATCCTCGTAATACTGGGCAATCTTGATCTTTTGCGTCGCATGGCTGGCGGCGTCGGCCGCACGCTCGGCATCGCTGCATGCACGGCAAATCTGCGGCAAGATGCGCGGCAGCGACTCGCGACCCCTGCCGATCAACCGCGGCGTGCGCGCCAAGGCATCCTTGCCGCCCAGCTGCTCATACGCCAGCTGCAATTTGAGCACACGATGGACAACAAGGTCCGGATAGCGTCGGATAGGGCTCGTAAAGTGGCAGTAGCACGGCGCGGCGAGCGCAAAGTGGCCCTCGTTGCGCGGCTTGTACAGCGCGCGCTGCATGCTGCGCAATAGCAACGTGTTGACAAGCGGGGCATTTGCCGTGCCAGCGGCAGCGTCAACCGCCGCCTGCAGCTCATCGGGACTTCCCAGGGCAATGCCGGCCGCGCGGCGATCGTCGATGATACCCAGCTGCGCCAGCGCCACAGCGGCCCCGTGCAAGCTGTCGGGGCTGGGATCCTCATGCACGCGATAGCATGCCTCAATATCGCGGTCTGCCAGCCACTCGGCAACGCACTCGTTGGCAAGCAGCATAGCTTCCTCGATGAGCGACGTGGCACACGAGCGCTCGCGGGCCACGATCTGCACGGGAATGCCGTCCTCGTCCAGCAAAGCGCGAATCTCCGCCGTGTCAAAGTCGACCGAGCCGCGCGCACGGCGAATGCGACGGCGTCGCTCGGCAAGCTCGTTGGCAGCAACTAGGAAATCGCTCAGATCCACGTCGTAGTCGCGGGCAGTCTCTTCGCAAGTCAAACCGCGCTCAAGCGCCTCCTCGCGCGACGCCTCGGCTGCAGCAACATCCTCGGCGGCACCTTCCAACACGGAGTACTCCACCGCACCGGCACGCACCAGCAGTGCCTCGGCACCGTCATAGTCCATACGCACGCGCGAGCGAATCACACTGGGATACGGATCGTAGTGGCGGACGTGCCCCTGCGCATCGAGCTCGATGTCGACGGTAAACGCCAGGCGATCCTCGTCGGGACGCAAGGAACACAGGTCATTCGACAGGCGCTCGGGCAACATGGGGAGCACGCGATCGGCAAGGTACACCGACGTCGTGCGATGGCGAGCCTCTAGGTCGATGTGTCCGTCCCAGGCCACATAATGCGATACATCGGCGATATGGACACCCAGCTTGTAGCCGCCCTGCGTCGTGCGCTCCAAAGAGATGGCGTCGTCAAAGTCGCGCGCGTCGACCGGATCGATCGTGATGATAAAACGGTCGCGCAGATCACGGCGAAGTGGGTCCTTAAGAGCTGTCGCCACGTCGAGCGATAGCTCCTCGGCCTCGGCAAGGGCGGTCTCGGGATAACTATCGGTATAGCCGTAACGAGCCATGACATATTGAACGCCCAAGTCGGGTGCATCGTCGCCGCCAATGCGGCGCTCAAGAGTCACGGTGCCCGATTCCAAGCGTGTCGGATAGCTCAAAATGCGTGCGACGACTGCATCGCCCGGATGCACGCCCAAACGCTCCGCCGAAGTATCCTCGGGCAAAATAAAGAAATCGGCCTTGAGACGCGAATCAAGCGGCTCGATCACACCGAGGGGGCCTGCCGTCTGATACGTGCCCACCACGCTTATGGCCGCGCGCTCGACAACGCCCTCGATCACGGCACGGCGATCGCCGCGCGGTCCGGTCTTAATGCTCACGGCCACGATGTCGCCGTCCATAATCTCGCGCTTGCCGCGACCCATAACCTTATAGTCGCCATTATCGGTGACAACATAGGCGCTGTGCTCATGGAGCTGCACGCGGCCCGTCAGGCTGGGACGCCGCTCGCTACGCACCGGCGCGCGCTTGTTGCGAGCGCTACGCTTATGTTTGTTATTGCGCCCCATGGCGCCTCCTTACTATCTGTTGCGGGGCCCGCAGGCGCAGCCGCATCATGTCAAAACACCGTGCAGGCCTAAACCGCACGCATCAAAGAGTCTACCCAATCAACAACAGGGCACGCACCTCGCGTCATGATCCCTATGTGACGGAGAAAATCGAATTATCGAGACAAGCCGAACTGCCGGTGAGCCCTTTTCCTCCGTCGCACGGGATCAAAAAACGGGCCGCCCCAGAGCGGGACGGCCCGTTAGCAAAACTAATTCCAGCTGTGTCTACACGCGCAGGTAGCGACGCATGGCAATGGCGGAACCAAAGAGACCGATGATCACGCCGACCAGGATCAGTGCGGCATACGTTACCAGGTAGTATTGCATCGGCAGCGCAAACGACATCCAGCCAATGCTCTCCTGAAGACGCGGAACCAACAGGTTGCGAAGCAGCTCCAAAACACCGATGGAAAGCAGCGAGCCCAAAACGGCCTGCAGCACGCCCTCGGTGATAAACGGACCGCGAATAAAGCCATTGCTGGCGCCCACCAGGCGCATGATAGCAATCTCGCGGCGGCGAGCCGTAATCGACAGGCGAATCGTGTTGTTGATAAAGATGAACGCGATAAACGTCAGCAAACCAACAAGCACAACGGCAGCGATGCGGATGTAGTTCGTCACCTGGAACAGGCGGCTCACTTCCTCCTGACCGTACAGAACGCTCGCGTCAACGTCACCGTCATCCGCGATCTTCTGGAAATCGGAGTTCTTCTTGAGCTTCTTGGCCGTGCTCTCGACCTGGGACGGATCGTCCATCTCGATCGCGAACGAAGCAGGCAGCGGATTCTGGCCGTCAAGCGCGCTCAGAGTGGCGTCGGCGTTACCCGACATCTTGCTCGTGTACTCGGCCAGCGCGTCGTCCTTGTCCTTATAGGTCACGGACTTAACGTTGTTCCACGTCTTGAGCTCACTCTCGAAAGCCTGGACGTCGGCCTGGTCGGCGTCATCGCTAATAAACGCGTTGATAACAACCTGATCCTCAACGGTGCCGATCACGGAGTTCAGCATCGCGGAACCCATGATGAACAGGCCGATGATAAACAGCGATAGGAAAATCGTGATGACGGCGCCGAGCGAGGTGGTCCAGTTACGGAAGAAGTGGCTCATTGCCTCTTTGAGCGAATAGCCCACGTTAGTTGGTGCCATAGTTGCCGTAACCTCCCCTCTCCTGGTCGCGGATTACGTGGCCGCCCTCGAGGGCGATCACGCGACGATGCATACTATCGACCATCTCGCGATCGTGGGTAGCCACGATCACGGTCGTACCGGTGCGGTTAATGCGCTCGAGCAGCTTCATGATGCCGAGCGAAATTGCCGGGTCGAGGTTGCCCGTTGGCTCGTCGCAAATCAGCAGCGGCGGACGGTTGACCATGGCGCGGGCGACGGCCACGCGCTGTTGCTCGCCGCCGGAAAGCTGATCGGGCAGCGAGTCCATCTGATCGGCCAAACCGACCAGACGCAGTACCTCGGGCACCTGGCTGCGAATGACGCCCTTGGGCTTGCCTATGCACTGCAGGGCAAACGCCACGTTTTCATAGGCGGTCTTTTGCGGCAGAAGCTTAAAGTCCTGGAACACGGCGCCAATCTGGCGGCGCAGGAAGGGAACCTTGCGGTTCTTGATTTTCATGAGATCCTGACCGGCGACCAAAATGCGACCGCTCGTAGGCCTGACATCACGGTTGAGCGTGGAAAGCAGCGTGGTCTTACCCGATCCGGAATGACCGACCAAGAAGACGAACTCACCCGGATAGATCTCGATGTTGATGTCGTCGAGTGCGGGCTTGTTGGGCTGTGCCGGGTAGATCTTGGTGACATGCTCCATCAGAATGACGGGCTCGACACCGGCCTGCTTGGCCATCTTCTTGCGACTTGCCTGCGGATCGATAGGCGCGAACACCGACGTAAAATCGGGGTTGTTGAGCGCATTGTCAAGACTTGCGACCTCGGCAGCCTGATCATTCTCGACCATGGGCGCAGCGGGCTGCGTAGGATCGGGAATGCCGGCAAAGAGGCCGGACTGCGCCGGCTGCGGCGCAGGCGTAGCAGGAACCATGGGATCGGGAATGCCCGCCATGGTCGGCTGAGGCTCGGCTGACGTCTGAGGCTGGTTCACGCGAGCAGTCACCTTTTGGACGGGCTCAAAGCCCGCAGCGGCGGAAAGCTCGACATCGCTGGTGGGATTGTAGGCAAAGGGATCGGTTGCCGGCCGTGCCTGATCTGCCGGCTGTGCGGGGGCCTGGGCAATATGCTGGCCCTCTGAATCCGGAGTGGCGAAACGTGTGCCCGGGACACCTTGCCGTGTCTTGGGGGCCTCATCGCCCGCACCGGAGGTACGGAAGTGGTTACCCACTGGTGCTCCTTATCATCGTGCGTTTAAACTACATGAGCGCTTTGTATTTTAGCAGCATTAGCTTCACTGCACATAAGAAGCATGGCAGGGTTTTGGTCTCACCGGCCGCGCACAGGGCTACCTCCCAAATCGTCCTCGGACATGTCGGAGTCCCCGCTGCGCGCTTCGCGCTGCGGGGACTCCTCCGTCCTGTGGAAAGATTTGGGAGGTAGCCCTGTGCGCGGCCTGCGGCTACTAAGGAGTCGCCGCGTTTTTCTTGGGGTGCTGCATATACAAAGTTGGAAGGGCTGAGTTGCACTTTGCTGATATGGGCCCGCTTCCCGGAGGTAGCCCTTGCTTGGTGCGGGCCCGATTTGTTTGTTGCCGAAAAAACAGGGGCGCCCTCTTTGGGGGCGCCCCTGTTCTGGCTTGCATACGGTTGCTAAAGCGATACTTTGCCTCGTCTTGCCCTAGGCCAAGAACTCCTTGGTGGTTGCCACGATGTTGGCGGCATCCAGGCCGTACTTGTGCAGGAGCTCGGCGCCCGGACCGGACTCGCCAAAGGTATCGTTGACGCCGATCTTCTTGAGCGGCGTCGGGCACTGAGCGCAGAGCACGTCGGCAACGGCGCTGCCCAGGCCACCGATCACGGAGTGCTCCTCGACGGTCACGACGTGGCCGGTCTTGGCGGCGCTCTTGACGATCAGATCGGCGTCGATGGGCTTAATGGTGTGCATGTTGATGACCTCGGCGTCGATGCCCTCGGCAGCGAGCTGCTCGGCAGCCTCGAGAGCCTCGCCAACCATCAGGCCGCAGGCGATGATGGTCACATCGGCGCCCTCACGCATGACGATGCCGCGGCCCGGCTCGAACTTGTAGGTCTCGGGGTCGTTGATGACCGGCGAGGCCAAACGGGCAAAGCGCATGTACACGGGGCCGTCGCACTCGTAGGCGGCGCGGACCACGGCGCGGGCCTCCACGTCGTCGGCCGGGACAATAACGGTCATGCCAGGGATAACACGCATAAGGGCGATATCCTCGCAGCACTGGTGCGTGGCACCGTCCTCGCCCACCGAAATACCGGCGTGCGTGGCGCCGATCTTGACGTTGAGGTGCGGATAGCCGATGGAGTTACGGACCTGCTCAAAAGCGCGGCCGGCGGCAAACATGGCAAAGGTGCTCGCGAAGGCAGTACGACCGGTGGTCGCGATACCGGCGGCGACACCCATCAGGTTGCTCTCGGCAATGCCTACGTCAAAGAAGCGGTCGGGACAGGCGGCCTTAAACTTACCGGTCTGCGTGGCGGCGGCCAGGTCGGCGTCGAGGACCACAAAGTCGTCGTGCTCGGCAGCGAGCTCAACGAGGGCCTCGCCGTAGCTTACACGCGTGGCGATTTTCTTGACGTCTGCCATCCTAGAGCTCCTCTCCGGCGGCCGTGAGCTCTGCCATGGCCTGCTCAAACTGTTCATCGTTGGGGGCCTTGCCATGCCAACCAACCTGGTTCTCCATAAAGGAAACGCCCTTGCCCTTCATGGTCTCGGCGATAATGGCGGTAGGCTGACCCTTGGTGGCGCGAGCCTCGGCAAAGGCGGCGCGAATCTGACCGAAGTCGTTGCCGTCGGCGAGCTCCACCACGTGGAACTTAAAGGCGCGGAACTTGTCGGCGAGCGGCATGGGATCGTTGACCTCCTCGACGGGACCGTCAATCTGCAGGCCGTTGTGGTCAACGATCACGCAGAGGTTGTCGAGCTGCTGATTGCCGGCAAACATGGCGGCCTCCCAGACCTGGCCCTCCTCGCTCTCGCCGTCGCCCAGCAGGGCGTACGTGCGGTAAGTATCGCCCCAGTGCTTGGCGGCGACGGCCATGCCCACGGCGGCGGAGATGCCCTGGCCCAGCGAGCCGGTGGACATGTCGACGCCCGGGGTGTCGTTCATGTTGGGGTGGCCCTGCAGGTGGCTGCCAATATGGCGCAGCGTCTCGAGGTCCTCCTTGGGGAAGAATCCGCGCTCGGCGAGCACGGCATACAGACCCGGAGCGCAATGGCCCTTGGAGAGCACAAAGCGGTCGCGGTCGGCCTTGCGAGGATCGGCCGGGTCGACATTCATTTCCTCAAAGTACAGATAAGTCATGATGTCGGCAGAGCCGAGCGAACCGCCCGGATGGCCGGACTTGGCAGCGTGCACGCCGGTGACGATGCCCTTCCTTACCTCGTTGGCAACCTTTTTGAGCTCTTCGTCGCTCATTGTGCCTTCCTTTCATCCTCTTTAGACAAGATGCGCACGGCGCAGAAGGTAATCCCAACCCTGCCACAATGCACGTGCGCCATTCATTATGCTGGAAACTGAAGGCTTTACCAGAGTTTTTATCATTATTTGAATAATTTAGCAGGCAGAACCGCTGATGAATCGGTTTATCAATGTGAACGTCTTTTGGATGGAGCGCAGTCTGCCCTACGCGTTAATGTCCTTGAACCCCTCGCCGAAGGCTTCCGTAACGTCGGCGACCGTCACGATAGCTTGAGGATCGCGCTCACGCACGATGGTCTTAAGTGTATTGAGCTCGCGGCGGCTAACGATCACCATAATCACCGGCTTCTCAGCGCCCGAATACATGCCGGTCGCCTTAAATTTAGTGCAGCCGCGACCCAGGCCATACATGATATCGGCCGCGATATCGGGGAAATTCTCCGAGATGATGAGCACCATACGGCGCTTGTTGCCTCCATCGACCACAGCGTCGATCACATAGCCGCTAATTACCATCGAAAGCCCTGCATACAGCGCGTTCTCCAGAGAGAAAACGGGGGCCGATGCCGCGCATACGGCGACATCGATCGCCATGACGGTCGAACCCACCGGCAGCGAGGTATTACGTGAGATAATCTGGCCGATGGTGTCGGAGCCGCCGGTGTTGGCGCCGGCGCGTAACACCATGCCGTAACCAATGCCCGTGATAATGCCGCCCCACATAGCGGGAAGCATCAGGTCTGCATCTGCCAGAGGCGCTACAAACGGGGCAAACAGGTCGGTAAAGAAGCCCAGTAGCACAAAGCCTGTCGCCGTCTGTACCACATAGAACATGCCACCCTCGCGCATGACGACCAGCAACAGCAAGGCATTCATCACGATGGTTTGGATACCGACGGGCAGCGACACGCCCCGCGCGGCACCGACCGCCTGGATAATAGTCGCAAGGCCCGTAACGCCACCGGCGGCAAGACCGTTGGGAATCAAAAACAGGTCGGTCGCGATGGCCGCCAAAGCGCACCCAAGCATGATCTGGGGTAGATCGTGGAAGAAGTTCATTGAAAGAATGCGCTTGATATCCAGACGATATGCCATGCTGCCCCCCTCAAAAAAGCGCACCCCATTGGGTGCGCTTTGAACTTCTTACCGTATTCGATTCTACCGATTCGCCGAGGAAAAACCACCCCGCGGCGGGTTTGCTCTGGATATAAAACCGCCCTGTCCAGAGTTTAGTGTCGGTCCGTGACTCACCCGGGGCTTAAGCGGACGGAGACTCCGCATCAGCATTGCCGGTAGCCCAGCGATGGTAGCCGATCACAAACGGATCCAAGTCGCCATCGTCGAGAACGGCGTCGACGTTGCTGGTCTCCACGCCCGAGCGCAGGTCCTTGACCATCTGATACGGATAGAGCACGTAGCTGCGGATCTGGTTACCAAAGCCAATCGTGGTCTTGGGACCGCGGATCTCGTCGAGCGCCTCGGCGCGCTTCTCGAGCTCAATCTCGTACAGGCGGGCCTTGAGAATCTGCATACACGCGGCCTTGTTCTGAATCTGGCTGCGCTCATTTTGGCAGGTCACTACAATGCCGCTGGGAAAATGCGTCACGCGCACGGCGGAGTCGGTGGTGTTGACGCCCTGGCCGCCCGGGCCGCTTGCGTGGTACACGTCGACGCGGATATCGTCGGGGTTGATCTCGATATCGATATCGTCGGGCAGCACCGGAATGACCTCGACGCCGGCAAACGTAGTCTGTCGACGCTTCTTGTCATCGGTGGGGCTAATGCGCACCAAACGGTGAACGCCGGCCTCGGCACGAAGCATACCGAAGGCATCCTTGCCCTCAACGGTAAAGGTCGCGCGATCAATGCCAATGACCTCGGCAGCGGGGCAATCGTTGATGGTGACCTTCCAGCCGCGGCGTTGGCAGTACTTCATGTACATCTTAAAGAGCATGAAGGTCCAGTCCTGCGCCTCCAAGCCGCCCTGTCCGGGCTTGATGGTCACAATCGCGTCACCGTGATCGAACTCGCCGGTAAACCAGCTCGAAAGTTCGAGCTCATCGATGGCGCGCGCCAGACGATCAGCCGTGGCGGCAGCCTCCTCACGCAGTGCAGCGGCATCGGGGTCATCGCCCATTTCCTCGGCAAGTTCCAGCGCCGCGCGGGCATCGGAGAGCTCGCCGCGCGCGGTATCCACGGCGGCGATATCCTCCTTGGCGCGCGCAATCTCTTCCATCGTGGCGCGAGCGGCATCGGCGTCGTCCCAAAAGCCGGGAGCGACGCTCTTGGCCTCAAGCTCGGTCACGTGGGTGCGCTTCTCGTCCAAATGAAGATACGACTCAACCTCGCCGAGCCGGTCCGCAAACGCGTCCAGCTCGGCGGGCGTTACCTCTAAAGCATCCGCCATTAACGATTCCTGCCGTGGCAGTACTTGAACTTCTTGCCGCTGCCGCAAGGGCACGGTTCGTTGCGACCCACGTTGACATACGGGTCGTCGCTCTCGGACTTGCGGTAGGTGGTCACCTTAGCGCCGTTGTTGACAGCTGCCGGTCCGCCCTGGACGGCCGTGCGAGCCTGTGCCCGTGCCTCCTTGCGCAGGACCGAGTTGCCGTTGTCGCCATCGACGTCGGCGGGGCCGGAGAAGCGCGCACCCTCGAGCGCGGGGTCCTCCTTACGCTCCACAGCCTGCGGGGCGGCCTTGATCTCGATGCGCAGGACGGTGCGCAGGTAATCCTCGTACATGGTGTCAACGAGCATCTGGAAGGCACCATAGGCCTCAGTCTTGTACTCGACCAGCGGGTCGCGCTGACCAAAGCCGCGCAGGCCGATACCGGTCTTGAGATAGTCCATCTCCTGCAGGTAGTTCATCCAGCGGGTATCGATAACGCGCAACATAACCTGAGTATTGAGCTCGCGCATGAGGTCCTCGCCCAAGCGCTCGGCCTTCATGTTGTAGCACTTCTCGACGTAGGCCAGGACATCGGCAGCAAGGGCCTCGTAATCCTCGTCGGGGAACTTGGGCGTATCGATATGGCCGGTCAGTTCCACGACCCACTTGCGCAGGCCATCGAGGTCGCGTTCGCCGTCGTGGCTGTCCTTAGTGCAAAACTCCTGCACGCAGCGATACACGGTGTCGTGCATGACCTCGGTGATGTGGTCGGTCAGGTCCTTACCGTCCAGAATCTTGTTGCGCTCGGCGTAGATAACCTGGCGCTGCTTGTTCATCACGTCGTCGTACTCAAGAACGCTCTTGCGCATGGAGAAGTTGATGCTCTCGACCTTGTGCTGGGCGCTCTCGACGGCCTTGGAGATGATCTTGTGCTGGATGGGCATGTCGTCGCCCATTTCTGCCGTGACCATCATCTTGGAGACGCGGTCCATCTTGTCGCCACCGAACAGGCGCATCAGATCGTCCTCGAGCGACAGGTAGAACTGGGTCTCGCCCGGATCGCCCTGACGACCGGAGCGGCCGCGCAGCTGGTTGTCGATACGACGGGACTCATGGCGCTCGGTACCGATGACGGTCAGGCCGCCGGCGGCAAGCACGCGCTCGCGCTCGGCCTTGCAGGTCTCCTTGGCCTCGGCGTTAAACTGCTCGAGCTGCTCGGGCGTCACGTCCTCCATGGTCAGGCCCTCGTACTCAAGGCGCTCGCGCACCAGCTCGTCGGGGTTGCCGCCCAGCAGGATGTCGGTACCACGACCGGCCATGTTAGTAGCGATGGTCACGGCGCCGTAGCGTCCGGCCTGGGCAACGATATGAGCCTCGCGCTCGTGGTGCTTAGCGTTGAGGACCTCGTGCGCGATGCCGCGCTTGGTAAGGGCGGCCGACAGCTTCTCGGAGCTTTCGATGGAGACGGTGCCCACCAGGACCGGCTGGCCCTTGGCGTGACGCTGCTCGACATCATCGGCAACGGCGTTGTACTTGGCCTGAATGGTGCGGTACACCAGGTCCTCGTGATCGACACGCTGCACGGGCTTGTTGGAGGGAATGACCTCGACGGGCAACTTGTAGATCTCGCGGAACTCGGCGTCCTCGGTAAGCGCCGTACCGGTCATGCCGGAGAGCTTGTCATACAGACGGAAGTAGTTCTGCAGGGTGATGGTGGCAAGGGTCTGGTTCTCCTCGCGCACCAGCACGCCCTCTTTGGCCTCGATAGCCTGATGCAGGCCCTCGGAGTAGCGACGGCCCTCCATGATGCGGCCGGTGAACTCATCGACAATCTTGACCTCGCCGTTGGTAACGACGTACTGCTTGTCGCGGTGGAACATGTATTGGGCCTTCAACGCCTGCTGCAGGTGGTTGACCAGCTGGCCCGAAAGGTCGGCGTAGATGTCCTCGATACCCAGGCGGCGCTCGATCTTCTTGAGGCCGCGCTCGGTGGCGGCAATGGTGTGCTTGGCCTCGTCCATGACGTAGTCGCCCGTGGGCTCCACGTCCTCGGTGGCGGTGAGCATATCGTGCGACACGTCCTCGCCGCGCTCCAGCCCGCGCACAGCGCGCGCGAAGTCCTTGTAGGTGCTGGCCGACTTGGTGCCGGCGCCCGAGATGATCAGCGGGGTCCTGGCCTCGTCGATCAGGATGGAGTCGACCTCGTCGACGATGGCGTAACTGTGGCCGCGCTGGACGCGCTGCTCGGGGCGGGTGACCATGTTGTCGCGCAGGTAGTCAAAGCCAAACTCGGAGTTGGTGCCGTAGGTGACATCGGCCTGGTAGGCCGGGCGCTTAAGCTCGAGCGGCATGTTGTTCTGCAGCAGGCCGACGGTCATGCCCAAATACTTGTAGATGCGGCCCATCCACTCGGAGTCGCGCTTTGCCAGGTAGTCGTTGACGGTAACGACATGCACGCCCTTGCCGGCGATGGCGTTAAGATAGCCGGCCAGGGTGGAGACGAGCGTCTTGCCTTCGCCGGTCTTCATCTCGGCGATATGACCCTCGTGCAGCGCCATGGCGCCGATGAGCTGTACGTCAAAGTGACGCATGCCCGTGATGCGCTTTGAAGCCTCGCGCACGGTGGCAAAGGCCTCGGGGAGCATGTCGTCAAGCGACTCGCCGTTAACATAACGCTCGCGGAACTTATCGGTCTGGCCGCGAAGTTCCTCCTCGGTCATCTTCTCAAACTGAGGCTCAAGCCCGTTGATCTGGTCAACGATCTTGTAGTAGCGCTTAAGGTCCTTATCGGATCCAAAGGACAGCAGCTTTGACATGAATCCCATGTGGTTTTCCTTTTTTGGCCATCGCCCGTAGCGCACTGCACTGGGCGAGTTAAACACAGATAGTTGTACTTTAGCCAAACGGGACGCACGCTATACGCTCGACCTCATCCCCCACGTAATAACTACGACCGACCTGCCAAAAAGGGACGTTTTATTTTAGTGGCTACGGCCCAGATAGGCGCCGATAACTTTGCGCTGCTCGGCGCTCGCCCGATAGTAGACGCGAAGCTCGCCTTCGGCATTCAAATCAAAGCGCGCCTCGTCAATCAGGCCATTCTTGTGCGCGGTCATGAGCGCCTCCTGCATGCGCGGCCTTGCAAAGGCGGCAAACGATGCATACTCGGCCGCGAGATCGGCCATCACATCATCGACGCAAGCCTCGTCATGGCAAACAAAATAATCGAGCATGGCATAGTTAAGCGGAAGCATCCCGATCACCGTCCTTTTTAACCATGTCGAGGGGATTCACGGCGATCAGGCAAATGCCGACGAGGTTGACGACGGCCGCCACCCATGCGACGGACGGAAGCGCGTAGCCGTCAAAGCCCAAGACCAGGCCGACGATAATCCACGTAAACAGCGGCGCTGTAAAGGTATAGGTGCCGTTGATGGCCATGCCCAGCGCCGTGCCGCACATGGAGTTGGCGCGATACCAGCTCATAAACGAAAAGTAGGCGGCAAAACCGGAGCAGGCGAAAAACACGACGGAGGATTTGTCGGTGAGCGCTTGGGCGACAAGGACGTAACTCTGACCAAGGGGCTCTCCGCATGCCAAGGTTAGGGCCGGCAGTACCAAGCACAGGTTGCCGACGCCCGAGACAAGCTGACGGATGTTGATGGCGATCTGAGGATCGATCATGCAGGTGGCGCGGCCGCCCACGCATCCCTCGACGCCCCAGCACAGGGCGGCTAACAGCGCCAGACCCAGGCCGAGCGCCATGCCGGAAGATGCCTGCCCGCTCAGGCCGGCGCTACCGATCATGGCGCCGGCGAACACGCAGACAACGATGCCGGTGACGACACGGGGGCTAAGCGGCTGTCGGTAGAGCACGCGGGCGAGCACCGCACCGATCGCGGGGTTGAGCGCGGCGATGGGCACGGCAAGCGTGCCTGCCTGCGAAAGCGCGATAACGTAGGCGGCAGAAGCGATGGGCCCGCCAATGAAGGCGGCGGCGATAACGATGACGCCGGGCTTTGAGGCGATGCAGCGGCCTAGGTCGGCGAGTTTGCCCTGACCGGCAGTGAAAAACGTGGCCCAGACGGCACTCAGCACGTCATTGACGCCCGAGGCGATCGTGGGCGAGATGAATACCGCCAAAAGGCCGGAGGGAGCAAATGCATCGAACCAACCGGCCCAAACGCCAAAGAGCTGACCGGCGGTAACAAAGGCCGTGTACAGCGCATACATGCAGCTCGAAAGCGCCGCGACAGCGATACCCTTCCTAAAATAGGCAGCATCGAGCGCACGCTTCTTTGCCACCGCGAGCTCGCGATTGCCCAAGGACGTCGATGTGTCCACGTAGCCTCCTATCGGTTACCTGCCAAAAAGGGACAGGTTTATTTTGGCAGGTTTTATCTGGGCAAACGAAAAATCCCCACCGTTCGGTGCAAAGAGGACGTGCTACTTTGCGTCGATAAGAAAAGGGCCGTGCACCAATTGGGTGCACGGCCCTTTTGCCATGAATGCGAGCGATTCCTCGGCGAGCTATTTACTCAGCAGCCTCGGTGGTCTCGGCCTCGGCAGCGGCCTCCTCGACGGGAGCCTCTGCGGGAGCCTCGGCGGCCTGCTTGGCAGCCTCCTCGGCAAACTTAGCGGCACGCTTGGCCTTCTCGGCAGCCTTAGCCTCAGCGGCGGCCTTGCGAGCGGCCTCGGCCTCAGCAGCCTTGGCGGCCTTGGCGGCCTTGGCCTCCTCGGCCTTCTTGAGCTGGGCGGCAGCGGCGCCACCAAACTTGTCGGCGAAGCGCTGGACGCGTCCACCGGTGTCGACGAACTTCTGCTGGCCGGTGTAGAACGGGTGGCACTCGTTGCAAAGCTCGACCCTCATCTCGGACACGGTAGCGTGCGTCTTGAAGGTGTTGCCGCAGGAGCACGTCACCGTGCACTCGACATACTGGGGATGGATACCCTGCTTCATGGTAGGACTCCTTATTGGTCAGGCGCTGGTTACCGATCAGCGCATAAGGCGTCTTGGTTTCCGACCAAGACAACAAACTCGGCTATGTTACCACGGCGTCGAGCGTCCCACAAAAGGTTCACGGTCTTTACGCCGGAGTGCACAGGCGAATCTGCCCGATCGCGGCGCCAACAGAGCCGCCCGAGCTGTCCAGGGTGCCAAAAATACACCCTACGAGACAAGCGCTCCATGTTGCAGACGTGTAACGCCGCAGCAAAGGTGCCCCTTTTTGCACGGGACAGGTACAATGATGAACACTGTACCGTAGCGGAGCGCCGCCGCGCGCCGCTAACACGCGAAAGGGTTTCCCATGGCCGAGATCTCGTCCTCCCGTATCGTCATCACCGTCCTTGGCAAGAACCGCCCCGGCATTGTCGCCGGCGTCACCCGCGTCCTGGGCGAAGCCAATGTCGACATCCGCGACATTACGCAGTCCATTATCGAGGACATCTTCACCATGACCATGCTGGCCGACACCGCCGAGTCCAAGCTCGACTTCGCCGAGCTGCAGAAGGCCCTGGCCGAGGCCGGCGAGCTTTCGGGCGTCAACGTGTCCATCCAGCGCGAGGACGTCTTTAACTTTATGTACCGCCTGTAGCGAACAGGCTGCGTGACGACGGCCCAACGTGCGCCCAGGCGCAACGTCGCCACATAGCCCGGAGAGGAGCGCGCATGGCCTACGACGCCAAGAAAATCTATTACCGCTTCGACGACCACCTGAGCCGCCTGGTCTTGGACTACGAAGCAAGCCGCCAGATTTCGCCCGAAAGCGAAAATCTATACTACGGCCTGCCGACCGACCCTTATGACGAGGAGCTGTTTGTCGAGCACGATGTCAAGCGCGGCCTGCGCAATGCAGATGGCTCGGGTGTGGTTGCAGGCCTCACTCGCATCTCGGATGTGCATGGTTACAACAAGGTCGACGGAAAGGCTGTGCCCGATCAGGGTAAGCTCACGCTTCGTGGCTACAGCATCGAAGATCTGGTCAACAATGCCCAGGCCGAGAACCGCTACGGCTACGAAGAAGTCGCCTACCTGCTCATCACGGGCTCTCTGCCCACCAAGGAAGAGCTTGACGGTTTTTGCGAACGCCTGGGTGCTTTTAGGCACCTGAGCGACGAATACGTCCGCGTGTTCCCCATGACCACGGTATCCTCGAGCATCATGAACGTGCTTCAGCGCGCCGTGTTGCTGCTCTATGCCTTCGATGCCGAGCCCGATGTAATCACACCCGAGCACGAGATCGACGTTGCCATTTCCATGCTGGCACGTCTGCCCCGCATCGCCGCCTTTGCGCACATGGCATCGATCGCAAAGTGCCACGGTTCGGAGATGCACGTGCCGCACCCCACGCCCGGTCTCTCCACCGCCGAGACCATTCTGCAGGTCCTGCGCGGCGGCATGGCGTTCACCCGCGACGAGGCCATGCTGCTCGACGTGATGCTCATGCTCCACGCCGAGCACGGCGGCGGCAACAACTCCACCTTCGCCTGCCGCGTGCTGTCGTCTTCGGCCACCGACCCGTATTCCGCCTACGCCGCGGCTATCGGCTCGCTCAAGGGCCCGCGTCACGGCGGTGCCAACGCCAAGGTCGTATCCATGCACGAGGACATTCGCGCGCATGTTTCCAACTGGGAAGACGATGACGAGGTCGCTGCATATCTGAGCAAGATTCTCGACAAGCAGGCCTTTGACGGCACGGGGCTCATCTACGGCATGGGACACGCCGTCTACACGCTCAGCGACCCGCGCGCCGAGGTCTGCCGCCACTACGCACGTTCGCTCGCCGCCAAGAAAGATCTGGGCGAGGAATTCGCGCTGATCGAGCGCATCGAGCGCCTGGCGCCCCAGGTCATGCGCGACCACGGCATGACCAAGCCTATCTGCGCCAATATTGACCTGTACACGGGCTTTATCTACAAGATGCTCGGCGTACCCGAGACGCTCTTTACGCCGATGTTCGCCGTGGCCCGCATGGCAGGCTGGTCGGCACACCGCATGGAAGAGCTCTTCTGCGCACACCGTATTATTCGCCCGGCATACCGTCCGGTAATCGAGCCACTGGAGTACAAGCCACTCGCCGACCGTTAGGACGCGCACCGTTATAGAACACGAGCGTGGCCAGGGTATCACCGCCCTCGGCCACGCTTTTTATGCCAGCAGAAAGGGCTGCATCGAATGATTGTTTTTGGCTCTTCGGTGGTTTCTGTGGGAGAGATTCCGGCATAGGCCCAGCTCAGCGGGCGAAAACAACGATCTGGAACTGAAACGGCCCCGGGAGGGGCCGTTTCCGCGTCATCCGCCTATGATTGCTAA
>ENA-OQIL01000036-OQIL01000036.1-human-gut-metagenome-genome-assembly--contig:-NODE-36-length-65717-cov-4.920750_pt1 | contig 65717 bp, 59 predicted proteins | sample MGYA00242583_ERZ504748 | MGnify/ENA primary metagenome ERZ504748 (study PRJEB26092, sample SAMD00036191) | human gut metagenome | host: Homo sapiens | study: EMG produced TPA metagenomics assembly of...
AGGTGGGCATCGAGTGCGTGTCGTCCACCACGCTCATTGCGAACCTCATCGAGGAAGAGACGCTGCTGGGCAGCGTGAGCGTGGCCTCGTCGCTGACGCACGGCAACGTTACGCTTACCGAGATCGTGGTGCCGCGCATGCGCCATCATTCCAACGAGGCCGGCATCCTGGTGTCGTCGGTTCCCATGCCCGAGAACAGCCTGATCGCGGCCGTGTCGCCGAAGGACGACGACAACGTGGAAGTGGCCAGCGAAGAGACGGTGCTGTATCCCGGCGACAAGGCCATCGTCGTGGCCGACAACGAAGTGCTCGACGAAGTCCGGGCGCTGTTCAAGGGGCTGTAGGTTCCGTCGGCCTTGCGGCTAGACAGCGCCAAGCCATAAAGCGAAGTTGTCCGACCTGGTCGGACAACTTCGCTTTATGTTTTCCAGAGCGTACGGTTGCCTTGTTTCGTCTTTTGAACCCATTTTTTTTGCTTTGCGACAATGGGGTTGCCGAAGGGGACGACCCCATCGGTCGAAGAGGACGGAGCGAGGAGGGGTTCGCATGAAACGTAATTTCAGCAACGAATCGGCAAGCACGAAGAGCATGTCTCGTAGGGCGTTTCTCGGAGGCAGCGCGGTGGCGTTTGGCACGGTGATGCTTTCGAGTGCGATGGGCGCTTGTTCGGCACCGGAAACATCCGAAGGGCGGGGCGCGGGCGCGTCTGCAAACAGCGAGCAGGTACTTTACGAGCTCTACGATACCGATATTCTTATCATCGGCGGCGGCCTTGCGGGGTCTCATGCGGCATTGCAGGCTTACAAGCAGGGAAAGGACGTTGCGGTCGTTGAGAAGGCTGCCTTCCATTTCGGCGGTGCTTGCGGCTACAACTGGTGCAACTGGGTGAACTTCATTCAGGCTGACACGCCGTGGGATCAATCCGAGGACTTCGTTTTGAACGAGTTGACGAACAAGAAGATCGCAAAGGCGACCCATGAAGCGTTTACTGTGGAGGAGCGCAATTTGCTGCTGCGCTACGCCCAAGAAGGCAACAACCTGTTCATGCGCGATGAAACAGGTGCGTTTGTGCCGGGCCTCGATATCCCGGGCTATCCGCTTTTCGGCATCTTCAACGGTTTCCCGCGATACTTTACCGATTCCGTGGAGCGTTCGGGCGCTCGCATCTTCGACCAGACCATGATCACCGACATCGTAGTCGAAGACGGTGCCTGCATTGGAGCGGTAGGGCTGCATGTGCCCACGGGAACGGTGCGCGTTTTTCGTGCAAAGTCGACCGTATCTTGCACGGGTGCAAGTTCGTGGATTTACGGGTGGAATACTGTGGCTCCCACTTCCATCAATTCACCGGACAACACAGGAGATGTAGATGCAGCTGCTTTTCGACGCGGTGCGGCTCTGCAGGATTCGGAGTTTTTTCAATTCGACCTCATCAGCATGTATCCGACGGGGCTTGCGGCGACGTTCGTAGGAGGCATCGGCGCTGACAATCTGTGCTGCGAATACATCTGCGATGCAAACGACAATTACTTTTTCCGTGGCATGGACTACTCCACGCTCGATCGCATCACGTTCACGCGCACAATCGCCAAGGCAATTCACGACGGCGGTGGATCGCCGAATGGCGGAGTGTACGTGGATTTCTCCAATCCCGAGGCGTTTGCGGCCATGGGGGAGGTGTATCGCCGTAACGTCGAGTTGTGGAAAGAGGTGTTCGGCATAGATGTGGCATCCACTAAGCTCGAATGCGCGCTTGAGGCTTATGAGCACGGTAGCAACCCGCGCGTTGATGAAAAGCTTATGGTGGAGGGCCTGCCTGGAATTGTTCTGCGCTCGCGGTGGCGGAGTATACGGAGCGCAAGGCGGTTCATCGGTGAACGTTGCTTATCGAGACGGCTCATACGCCATGATGCAAGCTGTCGAGTATGCCGAGGGCGCGGGCAAAGACAAGCCGAAGGCGTTCACGTTCGATACGGTTGAAGAGGAGATTAACCGTTTGCACGAGATACGCATCCGTCAGACGGATGGTAAGAGGCCTCAGGAAATTACCCGTATGATACAGCGCGCTTGCTATCGGGCATGCCAGCCCACGCGAGAGACTCCTGCGATGCAGGAGGCAGTTGCCGAACTAGAGCGAATTCGCAAGGAGGAAATGCCCGCGATGAGGCTGGGAGACGCGACGCTTACCTACAACACCGATTGGAAGGCGGCCATCGAAGCCTACAACATGCTCGACATCGCCGAGGCGAGTTCGAAAGCCGCGCTCATGCGCGAGGAAAGCCGAGGCCACAGCTATCGTCCGGAATTCCCTCAGGAAGATCCAGCCAACTGGACGTGCAACATTGTCGCGAGGAACGTGAACGGCGAGATGAAGCTCGAAACCGTTCCCGTCGTCGAGCTCGACTAACCACGACCGCTCACGGACTCACAAGGAGGCGCTATGAAGATCAGCGTGCAAAAGTACAATCCCTCGGTTGACGCCGAGCCTTATTTCGGTACATACGAGATCGAGCACACCGAGCACATGACCCTGCTCGAGGCGCTGGTGGTCATCAACGACACCATCGAGCCTATCGCATTCGATTACAGCTGCCGCGGGCGCGTGTGCGGCCGTTGCGCCATGACGCTCAACGGCACACCGTGTCTCGCCTGCGTTACCCTGGTTGAGGATGCGGGCAAGAACGAAGTCACGCCACTCAAGCATTTTCCGGTGGTGCGCGACCTGATTGTCGACAAGACGAAGGTTACGGACAAAGTGAGCCGTATTCTCGCTCGTCAACGTGCGTTTGACCTAAACCTTGATGAGATTAAGGCTCCGGTCGACGCTGGTCTGTCCGAGAAGCTCGAGCCGCTCGAGTACTGCGCACGTTGCGGCGTGTGCACGGCGGCGTGCCCCGTTGTCGAGCAGAAGGGGTTTAAGTCCTATATCGGCCCAACTGGAATGATAGCCATTGCCAATCGTTTTTACGATCCTTACGATCAGGGGGATCGCGTTGTCCAAGCCGTGCAAAATGGCTTGTGGGAATGTATAGAGTGCGGTATGTGCGATACGGTGTGCAAGGCTCTTGAGATCGACCATTTGTCGGTTTGGAAGGATTTGCGCACCGCGGCCTCTGCCGAAGGGTTGAAGCCGGTCGGCATCTAAGGAGCGATCGGCAGCGTGGGGAAGGGTACTCTTTGAGAAAACCGTATGGGGATGCGGGAAGGGGGGTAGAGATGGGCGAGTGGGAGCCGAAGGGGATCCTCGACGATGAAGACGTGCGGATGCGGTTGCGGATCATGCACGCTGTAGACAAGTCTCTCGACCAGATCAAGGTGACCGACTTATGTGAAAAAATCGGTATATCTCGCCAAATGTTCTATCGGTACTTCGATAGCAAGTACAGTCTGCATTGGTGGTGGCCGATGCACGTCCACAAGTTTTACTTGATAGAGGTGGGCCGGACAATGGATTGGGAAACAGGCTATTTCCATCATCTAAAGCTGCTTTCGCTCGAGAGCGAATTCTTCAAGGTCGCAACGCAGTATACGCTCAACTTCCCAAGCCAGCGCAGTATCATGCCTCACTATCGCAAGTGCGCACTGCTCGAGACGCTGCAGGATTACAAGCATATAGCCCTTGATGACGATCTCATGTTTTGCCTGGACAGCTGGGTGAAAACCGAGACGGATATTCTGACTGAGTGGTATCGCCTGGACACGGTGCCCCCTCTGCAGGAAGCTGTCGAGAGGCTTGCGCGCGTAGCGCCGAAAATGCTGTACGATGCATTGCGCATGGATTGAGGTGTTGCCGGTGGACGTTCGGCCTCTTGTTAGGCCGGACGTCCACGAGGCGACAAGTATCGTCTTGGTGCTATCGAGTCGCGGCGGCCAGCTCTGCCAGCGCTTCGGGCGGGGTGTAAGCGCAGGTGCCGTCGCCGAGTGAGACGACTTCCACCGGGTCGCCCACGTTGATCGCGCCGCCTTCCAGCGCCACGAAGAAGATGCCCTCGCGCGGGAAGATGCAGTCGCCTGCCAGGTGGTAGATGGCGCACTTCGTGTGGCACACCTTGCCGATCTGCGATAGCTCCAACAGCACGTCCTCGCCGATGCGCACGCGCGTGCCCAGGGGCAGCGCTAACAGGTCGATGCCCTCGGTGGTGACGTTTTCGGCGAAGTCGCCCTCAACCACGTCGAGGCCGGTCGCGCGCGCTTTCTCGATGGATTCCCAAGCAAGCAGCGACACCTGGCGATGCCAATCGCCGGCATGTGCGTCGGTGTCCAGGCCCCGATGCGCGACGACGGTCGCGCCGCCTTCGCACGGCATCTTGCGCGTTCCCTTGCGCTTCGACACGTTGATCGAGCGGACTCGTCCGCGTGCGACGATCTGCCGCTTCCGTGCTTGCTCCATACCGCGGTTCCTCCCTAAAACCTAGCATAATAATGGGAAATATACTACTCGAACAAGAATAGAGAAGTCAAGCAATAAGCCGCGCTCTGAAGCGCGCTTCGGGAAGGCTGATCCGTCCGGGCGCAAAGCGGCCTAGTGGCCGCTTTGCGCCCGCGCAGCCCGCCGCCCTGGCTGCTCGGCGCTTTCCGTGAAATACGCCGCGCTGCCGTCCGTTTGCGGTATGCTGGTTGCCATCAGGCAGAACAGGGTGAAAGGGACCGGCGTGATCAACCGTTACACGCGCCCCGCGATGGGCGCCATCTGGGAGTTGGAAAACAAGTTCAACATCTGGAAGGAAATCGAGGTGCTGGCCTGCGAGGCGCAGGCCGAGCTGGGCAAGTCCGGCATCACGAAGGAGGAGGCCGCGTGGATCCGCGCGCACGCCGACTTCACCGTGGAGCGCATCGACGAGATCGAGAAGGTGACGAACCACGACGTCATCGCGTTCACCACGAACATGGCCGAGTACATCGACGCCGACGTGCCGGAAGGCACCGAGCCGCCCAGCCGTTGGGTGCACTACGGCATGACGTCGTCCGACCTGGGCGACACGGCGCTGTCCTACCAGATCACGCAGGCTATCGATATCATCCTGGAAGACATCAAGCAGCTGGGCGAGACGTGCAAGCGCCGTGCCTTCGAGTTCCAGGAGACGCTGTGCGTGGGCCGCACGCACGGCATCCACGCCGAGCCCATGACGTTCGGCATGAAGTTCGGCAGCTGGGCTTGGGCCCTCAAGCGCGCGCAGACGCGCATGGAGGAAGCCCGCAAGGTGGCCGCCACGGGCGCCATCAGCGGCGCGGTGGGCACGTACTCCAGCATCGACCCGTTCGTCGAGCAGTACGTGTGCGAGCGCCTGGGCCTTGCGGCCGACCCGCTGTCCACGCAGGTGCTGGCGCGCGACCGTCACGCGCAGGTGATGGCCGGCCTGGCTGTGACGGCTTCCACACTGGAGTCCATCGCCATGCAGGTGCGCCTGCTGCAGCAGTCCGACGTCATCGAGGCCGAGGAGCCGTTCGCGAAGGGGCAGAAGGGGAGCAGCGCCATGCCGCACAAGCGCAACCCCATCACGGCCGAGCGCGTCTGCGGCCTGGCCCGCACGGTCAAGAGCAACGCGCAGGTGGCCTTCGACAACGTGGCGCTGTGGTACGAGCGCGACATCAGCCACTCCGGTGCCGAGCGGGTCGCGCTGGCCGACAGCTTCATCGCGCTGGACTACATGTTCGGCAAGATGCAGTGGATGCTGGACGGCCTGCAAACCTATCCGGCCAAGATGGAGCACAACCTGTGGCGCACGAAGGGCCTCATCTTCAGCTCGAAGGTGCTGCTGGCCCTGGTGGACACCGGCATCAGCCGCGAGGACGCCTACGTCATCGTGCAACGCAACGCCATGAAGGTGTGGGAGGATATCCAGAACGCCGTGGACGGACCCACCTATCGCGAAAACCTCGAAGCCGACCCCGAGGCGAACCTCAGCGCCGAGGTGCTGGACGAGATCTTCGACCCTTGGGACTTCCTCACCCGTAAAGACGTGGTATTCGACCGCCTCAAGGAGCTGGAGTTCTAAAAGCTGCCGCCTACCTTACGTAGAGGCATCAGGAAGCCCCGTCCTGCGGGGCTTCCTGTTTTGATGGGTGCGATATCTTTGTGCCGGCTTACGCAGATGGTCTGGGACGGAGAAGGCGTTTAAGCTGGTGTCCATACCCTTACGAGGCAGTACTTCCTGGCCTCGCCGTCGAGGGGCTTGTCGTCGATGTTTGTGTACGTGACCACGGCATCGCGCGAGCCGGTGGACGCCAGGTACTCGCCGTAATCGTCAGCGCCGCTTTTCACGTCGAAGGCGAACCAGTCGTTCGTGTCGAAGTTGATGCCCACGACTTGCGTGCGCGACTTCACCATGAGGTACGACCCGCACCAGGCAGGCGGCGCGGTAGGGTTGCGGCTGAAACGGAACCACGGCGCGTTGCTGTAGTCGCCGTTCGTCACGGCGCTGGCCGGGGTGTACGTGCCGATGCTGGCGATACCTCCGCCGTACTGGTAGCCGGCATCGAACGAGAACATGAACCCGGTGTTGCCGTAGCCGGCTTCCAGCGGTTTCATGGACGTGGGCAGCGCCATGGTGTCCAGCGCTTCGCCCGTGTTGGCATCCACGCGCACGAGCTGGTAGTGGATGGACGAGGTGTCCGTGCGCGGCGTGATGACCACGGAGTCGCCGGTGGCGTAGGGAGCCGTCGCCATGCGGCCGATCGAGGTCCACAGCGTCTCGATGTCGTTCGCTCCCATGGTGGCGCGCTTGAACAGCGACGGCTCGGTTTTCTTCGGACCGCTCGCTTTCGGCAACACCTGCCAGAATGCGCGGTTTCCCACGGCGGCGATGGTGGGCATCTCCCAATCGCCGTCGCCTTCTTCCACCAGCGCGGGATTGCCCAGAGCCGCACCATCGGTACGCGCGGTGTATATGCGCCAGACGCCGTCGAGGATGTCCGCCTCGGCCCAGATGAGACCCGAGGATGTGGCGCGCACGTCGTAGATTTCGAAGCCTTCGTCGGATCCGACGGCCTGCTCCAGCACCACGGTGGAGTTTCCCGAGCTCAGCGAAAGCAGCGCCACCTGGGTCAGCGGCTTGCCGGTGTCGGTGGGCAAGAGGCATGCGGCCAAATCGTCGTCGTTCGCCCAGACGAGCGAGCCGTACGGCAGCTCGTAATTCCCCACCTGGTTCATGAGCGTCGTTGGATCTTCCGCCTGGACGAACGTGTTGGTGAACTCGTCGGACGCAGACGACAGCACCGCGTCTTCGGGCACCTTGAGCACTACGAGGTTGTCATCTGGGTCGTTCTTCGTCTGCTCGATTACGACGGATGCGCCGCCGCCCACGGCCGCCAAAGCGCCCACGCCCAACGCTCCGTACAGGAAGTGGCGGCGGGTGAGCAGAACCTCGCCTCCGTTCGGCGTGGGAACGCGAACGCCGTTGCCGCCGGCGTTGCCGTTAGAGGTGCCGCGCGGAGCGGGGGACGATGGGGAGGGCGATGCGGAGGACGAGCGGCGATGCGCGCCGACCGAGCCCATGGCGCTGGCGCTGCCGTACCCCGCCACGTTGCCGACGTCTGCGGAGCCCCCGCGACGACCGCTGCCGCCGTGTGCTCCGCCGTATCCGGCGACGTTTCCCACATGCCCACCGCGCGCGTTCGGTTTTCCGCCGGCGTACAGCGCGCCTCCCCGGGAGGCTGCGCGCCTGTTCGCAAGGCGTTTCTTAGCAACGGTCGGTTTCGCGTGATTCGCGTGTGTTGATCTGCGGGTTACCATGGTGTTTATTGTGTCATTTCACGCACAGGTTAAAGCGCCCTTCGGTCTAATTGCTACAATAAACGCAAACACGACCAATACGCTCGGAACTGGTCCGCGTAGGGAACGCGGGCGCGCATTGTCCGAGATGTCAGCGAGCTTGAGGAGTGATCCATGAGCAACGAAACACGACGCATCCTTTTGGTTGAAGACGAAAAGGCCATCCGCGACGCCGTGACGGCCTATCTTGAACGCGAGAATTACTGGGTGACGGCGGTCGGCGACGGCCAGGAGGCGCTCGAGGAGTTCTCGAAGCACCACTTCGATCTTGTCATCCTCGACCTCATGCTGCCCCGCGTGCCGGGCGAGCGCGTCTGCCGCGCCATCCGCGACAACTCCGACGTGCCCATTATCATGCTCACCGCTAAGGGCGAGGTGGAAGACCGCATCATCGGTCTGGAGCTGGGCGCCGACGACTACCTGGTGAAGCCGTTCAGCCCCCGCGAGCTGGTTGCTCGCGCCCGCGCGCTTCTGCGCCGCGTGCACGCCGATTCCGAGCCGCAGCGCGAAGTGCTGGAGTTCGGCGAGCTCACCATCGACGTGTCGGGGCACAAAGTGCTGGTCAACAACGAGGAGATCGATCTCACCGCCAGCGAGTTCAAGCTGCTCACCACGCTGTCCCGCTACCCGGGTCGCGTGTACTCGCGCATGGAGCTGGTGGAGAAGGTGCTGGGCTACGACTTCGAGGGCTACGAGCGCACCATCGACTCGCATGTGAAGAACCTGCGCGCGAAGATCGGCGACAACCCGCGCAGCCCGAAGTGGCTGCACACCGTTCACGGCGTGGGCTACCGCTTCGAGGATCCCACGAAAGTTGCGCAGTAAACCGACGTGCGAGACGCAAGCGAACAGGCTGCATCGCCAGCCTCCGATGCGCAAGAAACCGCATCGCACACCCCGGTCGTCGAGCGTTTGACGGTCGAAGCCGATACGGGCACCACGGGGCCCATCGTCGTGCCGCACGAGAGCGACGGCAAAAAGCGCCGCGGCATCCGTTTCGGCTGGGACAACCTGACGTACACCACGCGCGTCACGGCCGCGTTCGCCTTCATCGCGGCCATGACCGCGCTTGTGGCCATCGGCGTGCTGTCGTTCGTGTGGGAGCAGCACTTCCAGACGTATACGCAGGCCAACATCTATAAACTCGCCGAATCCACGGCCGAGCAGATCGCGGAGATCTACTCGGATACGGGCACGCTCGACAACGTCGGCATCGCGACGGTTGCGGGCTATGCGGCAAAGCTGAACGGCGTGGGCGTCAAGATCTTCGACAACCAAACCGGCAGCGTCGTGTACGATTCCACGATTCCGCCCAGCGAAAACGGAAATGATATGCCGGGCAAGGACTACAGTCGAGGATCGCTCGCGCCTCCTCCCGGAGACAGCGACCAGCTGGCCATCGCCCCCATCATCACCGACAACGTCGCCGTCGGATCCGTCCACATGTGGGTGTACGGCTCCGAGGCGCTGCTCAGTCAGACCGACGAGGAATTCCGTAACAACTCGTACCAGGCCATGGTGTTCGCGACGGCGCTCGCCATCGTGCTGGCATCATGCATCGGCTTCTTGTTCGCGCGTACGCTGGTCAGCCCCATCAACCGCATGACCACCACGGCGAAGGCCATCAAGGAAGGCGACCTGTCGGCCCGCACCGAGCTGCACGGCGAGGACGAGATCGCGCACCTGGGCGAGACGTTCGACGCGATGGCCGACTCCATCGAGCGCGACCGCGAGCTGGAGCGCCGTCTGACCACCGACGTGGCGCATGAGCTGCGTACGCCGCTGATGGCCATCCAATCCACTGTGGAAGCGATGGTGGACGGCGTGTTCGAGGCCGACGAGGAGCGCCTGGAAACCGTGAACTCCGAGGTGCAGCGCCTCAGCCGCCTGGTAGACGCCATCTTGAAGCTTTCGCGTTTGGAGAGCCGCTCTACGCCTATGAAGAAGGAAGTGGTCAATGTGGGCGAGCTGATCGCCGGCATCGTGGCCACGCACGAGGCGTTCGTAGCCGATTCTGGCCTCACGCTGAAGTACGAGATGGAGCAAGGCGTGCGCGTGCTAGGCGACGCGGACATGATTCGCCAGGCAACCGCCAACCTCATCTCGAACGCGGTTCGTTACACGTCCGAAGGGGGCTTGGTTACCGTGCGCGTGAAGCGCGGCGACATCATGGCGTCCATCAGCGTGCAGGACACGGGCATCGGCCTCACGCCCGACGAGGCGAAGATGGTGTTCTCGCGCTTCTGGCGCGCCGACGCGGGACGCACGCGCGAGAGCGGCGGCCTGGGCATCGGCTTGTCCGTGGTGAAGGAGATCGTCGAGCGCCACAACGGCTGGGTGCAGGTGGAAGGCCGCAAGGGAGAGGGCGCATGCTTCACCATTCACATCCCGCTGTACCAGGGCGACGAGCAGCAGCGCGGGCAGAAATCGCAAAAATCGCGTGGGAAGTCGCGTAAAGACCAGAAATAGACGATAATAGGGCGCGCCGACGGAGAAGGGGAGCGCCGGGTGCCGCAGAGCGGCGTTTCGAGAGAGCAACGAAAGGACCAGCATGACCGGAATCGACATCAAGCCTGATGCACAAGGGAAAGTCCGCGATCTGTACGATCTGGGCGACAAGCTGCTGCTTGTGGCGACGGACCGCATCTCGGCGTTCGATTACATCCTGGAAGACGAGATCCCCCACAAGGGCGCGGTGCTCACGCAGCTGTCGTGCTTCTGGTTCGAGCTTCTGGACGGCGTGGTGGAGAACCATCTCATCTCCTCCGACGTGGCCGACCTGCCCGAGCAGTTCCAGCCGTACGCCGACTACCTGCGCGGCCGCTTCATGCTGGTGAAGAAGGCCGACATGTTCCCCGCCGAGTGCATTGTGCGCGGCTACCTGGCCGGAAGCGGCCTCAAAGAGTACCAGAAGCAGGGCACTGTGTGCGGCATCCAGCTGCCCGAGGGCCTGGTGAACTCGTCGAAGCTTCCCGAGCCCATCTTCACGCCCTCGACGAAGGCCGAGATCGGCGACCACGACGAGAACATCAGCTACGAGCGCCTCGTGGAGATCATCGGCGAGGACGACGCTTCGCAGCTGCGCGACCTTGCGCTGAAGGTATACACCACGGCGCGCGACCACGCGGCCGAGCGCGGCGTGATCATCGCCGACACGAAGTTCGAGTTCGGCCGCCTGAACGGCCAGATCATCCTGGCCGACGAGGTGCTGACGCCCGATTCGTCCCGCTTCTGGCCGGGCGATGAGTACGCCGAGGGCAAGGACCAGCCCAGCTTCGACAAGCAGTTCGTGCGCGACTGGCTGAACGCCAACTGGGATCGTCAGGGCAACCCGCCCCGCCTGCCCCAGGACATCATCGACCGCACCAGCGAGAAGTACATCCAGGCCTACGAGAAGATCACGGGTAGAACTTTCGTTCCGTTTGCCTAACGGCAACCGGAACTTCTCGACGCTGCGAGGCGTTGAGGCGTCCGGCCTTGCCGCTCCAAGCTTCGCTCACGTGCAAAAGCACGCTTCGCAAAGCTTTCACGACAATTCCGGGCACCTCAACGCCTCTCGCTGACTTTGACGGACCTGCGAGGTTCGAGGCAATCAACAAGGAGCAATAACCCATGTCCCAGCGTAACCCTATGAACGACCGGTACCAGACCGACGAGCATCGCGGCCAGACGCGCAAGAGCGCGGCCACCATGAAGCCGAAGACGAAGGCGGCTTCGTCGGTGCGCATCCAGCCCACCGTGAAGACGAAGCAGCAGAAGAAGGCTGACAAGAAGGCCGCACGAGCGAAGCAGACCGAGATCGATCGGCAGTACTACAACCCGCCCACGCCGGAATACAAGCGTCTTCGCAAAATCTGGTGGGGTCTTTGATCGGCGCCATCGTGATGACGGCTATGTCGTGGTTCGGCCGCGCCTTCCTGCCCGAGGTGGGAACCTATGTGGTGCTGGGCCTGGCCTATGTGTGCATCATCGGCGCCTTATACGTGGACTTCTCGAAAATCCGCAAGGTGCGACGCGCCTATCAGGAAGAGATGATGTCCAAAAAAAGCCAAGGAGATGCGCGCAGCAGAAAAGCAGCAGAAGGCCGCGCAGCGCGCCGCCAAGCAGAAGGTGGAGGAGGCTCCGGCCGTGGAGGAGGCGCCTAAGAAGCGCGGCCTGTTCGGCAACGGGTTCCGCCTGCCGAAGAAGCAGGAGGCCGAGCCGATGGAGGCGAAAACTTCCGACAAGGATTCGACGAAGTAAGGTGGGGACCATGGTTTCTCGTGTCTACGTGGAGAAGAAGCCCGGCTTCGACGGGGAGGCGAAGCAGCTGAAAGAGGAGCTGCGCAGCCTGCTGGGCGTCGGCGCGCTTGAGAATCTCCGCATGGTGAATCGCTACGACGTGGAGGGGATCTCGGACGAGCTGTTCGCTCAGTGCGTGCCCACCGTGTTCAGCGAGCCGCAGTCCGACATCGCGACGCTGGAGATGCCCGAGGCGAACGGGGTGGCGGTGTTCGCCGTGGAGTACCTTCCCGGCCAGTTCGACCAGCGCGCCGATTCTGCAAGCGAATGCATCCAGCTGATCAGCCAGGGCGAGCGCCCCGAGGTGCGCAGCGCGAAGGTGTACATGCTGGAGGGCGCGCTGTCCGACGAGGACGTCGCCGCCATCAAGCACTACGTGATCAACCCCATCGAAGCGCGCGAGGCGTCGCTTGATGTGCGCGAGACGCTGCACCTGGAACAGCCCGTGCCGGGCATGGTGGAGACGGTGGACGGGTTCCTGGAGCTGGACGAGGCGGGCCTGGCGGCGTTCATCGCCGACCGCGGCCTGGCCATGGACCTGGCCGACATCGCGTTCTGCCAGCAGTACTTCGCCGAAGAGGGGCGCAACCCCACCATCACCGAAATCAAGATGATCGACACGTACTGGTCCGATCACTGCCGCCACACCACGTTCGGCACCGTGCTGGACAACGTGGCAGTGGAGGACGAGGCCGTGCAGGCCGCGTTCGAGAAGTACCTTGAGATGCGCCACGAGCTGGGCCGCGACGAGAAGCCGGTGTGCCTCATGGACATGGGCACCATCGGCGCGCGCTGGCTGAAGGCGAAGGGCGTGCTGACCGGCCTCGACGAGTCCGAGGAGATCAACGCCTGCACCGTGAAGTGCAAGGTGGACGTGGACGGCGAAGAGCAGGACTGGCTGTACCTGTTCAAGAACGAGACGCACAACCACCCGACCGAGATCGAGCCGTTCGGCGGCGCAGCCACCTGCGTGGGCGGCGCCATCCGCGACCCCTTGTCGGGCCGCAGCTACGTCTACCAGGCCATGCGCGTGACGGGCGCGGCCGACCCGCTGGTTCCCGTGAGCGAGACGCTGCCGGGCAAGCTGCCGCAGCGCAAGCTGGTGACCACCGCGGCCGCGGGCTACTCTTCGTACGGCAACCAGATCGGCTTGGCAACCGGCCAGGTGAACGAGCTGTACCATCCCGGCTACGCCGCGAAGCGCATGGAGATCGGCGCCGTGGTGGGCGCCACGCCGGCCGACCACGTGCGTCGCGAGACGCCCGCTCCGGGCGACGTGGTGGTGCTGCTGGGGCGGCCGCACGGGCCGCGACGGCATCGGCGGCGCACGGGCTCCTCGAAGGCGCACGAAGCTGGAATCGCTCGAGAGCTGCGGCGCCGAGGTGCAGAAGGGCAACGCGCCCGTGGAGCGCAAGATCCAGCGCCTGTTCCGTCGGGGGCGACGCCTGCAAGCTGATCAAGCGCTGCAACGACTTCGGCGCGGGCGGCGTGTCCGTGGCCATCGGCGAGCTGGCCGACGGCCTGTTCATCGACCTCAACAAGGTGCCGAAGAAGTACGACGGCCTGGACGGCACCGAGCTGGCCATCTCCGAGAGCCAGGAGCGCATGGCCGTTGCCCTGGCGGCCGAGGACGTGGACGAGTTCATCGGCTACGCGCACGAGGAGAACCTCGAAGCAACCCCCATCGCCACGGTGACGGAGGAGGCGCGCGTGCGCATGGAGTGGAACGGCGCCGTCATCGTGGACGTGAGCCGCGACTTCCTCAACAGCAACGGCGCGGCGAAGCACCAGGACGTGCGCGTGCTGCCGGGTGGAACGTACGAGCGCACCTGGGCGGGCGACACGCTGGCCGAGCGCATGAACGCGCTGGTCACCGACTTGAACGTGTGCTCGAACAAGGGCCTGTCCGAGCGCTTCGACTCCACCATCGGCGCGGGCACGGTGCTCATGCCGTTCGGCGGGTCGCGCCAGCTGACGCCGGCGATGGCCATGGTGGCGAAGCTGCCCGTGTTCGGCGAGACCACCACGGTCAGCGGCATGGCCTGGGGCTTCAACCCCTACCTCACCGAGGCGAACCAGTTCACCGGCTCGTACATCGCCGTGGTGGAGAGCGTGGCGCGCCTCGTGGCCGCCGGCTTCTTCCACAAGGACATGTACCTGACGTTCCAGGAGTACTTCGAGAAGCTGCGCGACGAGCCCGAGCGCTGGGGCAAGCCCGCCGCCGCCGTGCTGGGCGCGCTGATGGCGCAGGTGGACCTGGGTATCGGCTCCATCGGCGGCAAGGACTCCATGTCGGGCAGTTTCGAGCAGCTGGACGTGCCGCCCACGCTGGTGTCGTTCGCCACGGCCATCGGCTCGGTGGATCGCGCGACGTCGCCCGAGTTCAAGCAGGCGGGCAGCCGCGTGGTGCGCATCGCGCCCGCGTCGTACGACGGTGTCACGCCCGACGCCGCCGGCTTGGTGGAGGCGTTCGAGCTGGTGGAGCGCTTGATCGGCGACGGTGCGGCGCTGGCCGTGTCCACGCCGGGATACGGCGCGACGGCTGAGGCTCTGTTCAAGATGAGCGTGGGCAACGGCATCGGCGTGAAGCTGACTGATTCGGTGACGGCCGACGAGCTGTTCGCCCCGTCGTACGGCAGCTTCCTCGTGGAGCTGGCTCCGTGCGTGGAGCTGCCGCATGCGTCCGACGTCGTGCGCGTGGACGAGGTGGGCGAGACGACCGAGGCCTACGAGTTCGCCGCCTGCGGCGAGGTCATCGACCTGGTCGGGTTGCAGGAAGCGTGGGAGGGCCACCTCGAGTCGGTGTTCCCGTACCGCGCCGAGGGCGATGCCGTGGAAACGGTGTCCTTCACCAGTGCCGCGCCGCTGGTGTACAACGGCACCATCGCGCGCCCGCGCGTCATCATCCCCGTGTTCCCGGGCAACAACTGCGAGTACGATTCGGCGCGCGCCTTCGAGCAGGCGGGAGCTGTGGCCGAGACGCTCATCATCAACAATCTGACCCCCGACAAGGTGGCCGAGAGCACCGAGGCGCTGGTGAAGGCCATCGAGAACAGCCAGATCATCATGATCCCCGGCGGGTTCTCCGGCGGCGACGAGCCCGACGGCTCGGCCAAGTTCATCACGGCGTTCTTCCGCGCTCCGGCCGTCACCGAAGCGGTGCGCGACCTGCTGCAGAACCGCGACGGCCTCATGCTGGGCATCTGCAACGGCTTCCAGGCGCTCGTGAAGTTGGGTCTCGTGCCGTTCGGCGACATCCGCCCCATGGACGAGGAGTGCCCCACGCTCACGTTCAACACCATCGGTCGCCATCAGAGCCGTCTGGTGCGCACGCGCGTGGCATCGAACCTGTCGCCGTGGCTGAGCCGCTGCGAGGTGGGCGACATCCATACGGTGCCCGTGAGCCACGGCGAGGGCCGCTTCGTCGCGTCGCCCGAGCTGGCGGCCCAGTTGGCTGCGAACGGCCAGATCGCCACGCAGTACGTGGACGAGCAGGGCGTGCCGTCGATGAGCCTTGACGTGAACCCGAACGGATCGGTACTGGCCATCGAGGGCATCACCAGCCCCGACGGCCGCATCCTCGGCAAGATGGGCCACAGCGAGCGCCGCGGCTACGGTCTGTACCAGAACGTCCCCGGCGACCGCTACCAGCAGCTGTTCGAGGGCGGCGTGGGTTACTTCACGGACTAGGGGCTTCTCGCATCAAGTTTTCTCGCGCGGCGCATCTTCGGGTGCGCCGCGCTTGCTATACTGGTTGAAAAAGGCCTCGCGGAAAGGCGGCTTCATGAAGATACTGGGTTTGGGTGTTCCGGAAATGCTCATCATGCTGATGTTGCTGGTGCCCGTCGCACTCGTGGTCGCGCTCATCGTGGTGTTGGCGAAGCGCGCCGGCAGCCAACAGCCTTTGCCCGATGAGCGCCAGCGCGCGAGCGCGCTTGCCTACCAGCGTCTTTCGCAGCTTGACGACCTGTATAAACGCGGCGCCATCACCGAAGAAGAGTACGCGTTGAAAAAGCAGGAGTGTATGCGCGATCTGTAAGCCTGATCGGAAAGGCGGCTCTCATGGGGTTCATGGATGGGTTCGAGCGCGGGTTGTCTGGCAATTACCGTTACGAGATCGCGGGGAAGGCGGTGGTCTGCTCGCATTGCGGCGGCGAGGAATTCGATGAGCGCTCGGGGCAATTGAACACAGCCGGCGCGTCGCTTCTCAACCTCGATTGGGCCAACGCGACCGCGCGTGTGCTTGTATGCCAAAGCTGCGGTCATTTGGAATGGTTTCTTTAGGAGGAGCATGGATCCCGAATTCGTCAACCTAACCCCCGAGAACCTTGCCGACGAGCATCTTTCCTGCATCATTCGCGTCAGGAAGCCCCATCCCGGCGTCGAGGCGAAGCGCCAATGGCTCGCGGATCGGCTGCGCGAAGGCCATGTGTTCCGAAAGCTGCAGGTGAAAGACCCGGTTTTCATCGAGTACGCGCCGCTTGAAACGGCGTGGGTTCCCGTGCTGGGCGACAACTACCTGTACGTGTACTGCCTCTGGGCGTACGGTGCCGGCAAGGGCAAAGGCTACGGGCGCGCGCTCATGGAGTACTGCCTGGCCGACGCGCGAGTGCAAGGCAAGTCGGGCGTGTGCCTGCTGGGGGCGAAGAAGCAGAAGGCGTGGCTGACCGATCAGGCGTTCGCGCGGAAGTTCGGCTTCGAAGTGGTCGACGCTACCGACGACGGCTACGAGTTGCTGGCTCTGTCGTTCGACGGGACGGTGCCGCGGTTCGCGCCGCACGCGAAAGCCCAGGCTATCGACAGCGACGAGCTGACGATCTACTACGATTTCCAGTGCCCTTACGTGCCCGAGCGCATCGAGGCGATCCGGCGGTATTGCGAGGCGAACGACGTGCCGCTGACGCTCATCCAAGTGGATTCGCTGCAAAAGGCGAAGGAGCTGCCCGGCGTCTTTAACAACTGGGGCGTGTTCTACAAAGGGAAGTTCGAGACGGTGAACGTTCTGGATACCACGTACCTCAAGAGGATCCTCAAGAAATAGGAGCGTTGCAGACGCGACAACTCACGGTGTCCTGCGCATCATCCAGTCCGTTCCCTCTCCGAAGGCCGAGCCTTTCAAGCTATGGCTCGCCCAGGTTGGCGCCGAGCGCATCGAGGAAACCGTCGATCCCGAACAGGGAATCGATCGCGCGTTCGAGCTGGTGCTCAACATGCTTGCCGATGCGCTGAGCGACGTCGAGGCCCTGGAGGCGGGGATGTCCAGCAGCACCGCCCTGAGCGATGTCAGCACCCAGGAGCTGCTCTCGCGCCTTCGCCGTCGGACATCCCCAGCCCATTGAGCACGTAGGAGTCGCTGGACGTCCAACAGCGGTTCGCATCCTCGCACTCTTCGCTGCAAGCTCCGGGCGCGAATCGCCGGCGAGCGGCATCGCCCGTGTGCGCTCGTCGGCTCTGCGCAGCGCGGGTTCGCCGTATGTTGGCGGCTTCGTTCGGGCGCGATCGGGCTTGCCGCTCGCGTGCTTCTTCGCCGCCGCTTGCGGGTCGCTTTCGTTCTCTGCTGCTCGCTGACCGAGCGAGGCGCTACGCCCGCCATCGGTCGGCTTCGGCGGCATCGGTTCCGTGATTGAATGGCGCATCTTTTAACCGAAAACGCTCGAAGGCCTGGCGGCCCCAGAGCGGAGAAGGGAGTATGCGCATGCGGCAGCACACGACGAACCAAACAGGCGGTGAACGGCGTTCGCGCCGATTGCATCCGGCATGGCTCATCCTCATCGCCTGTTGCTTCCTGCAAGCGGGAGGCATGGGCACCATCAACAACGCGGCGGGCATCATGGTTCCCGCCGTGCTGGGCGATCTGCAGTTCTCGCAGGGCAGCTTCATGCTGTACTTCACGATCCAGGGTTTGTGCATGACGGCGGCGCTTCCCGTGGCGGGGAAGCTGTTGCCGAAGGTGAGCATGCGCGTGCTGGTGAGCGTCGGCATGGTGGCGGCCGCGCTGGCGTTCGCGTCCATGGGGCAGTTCAACGCGGTGTGGCAGTGGTACGTGGCGGGGGCGGTGCTGGGCGTGGCGGCCGCGTTCGCGTTCCTGCTGCCGGCACCCGTCATGATAGGCAACTGGTTCAAGAAGAAGGCGGGCCTTGCGATGGGCATCGCCATGGCCTGCTCGGGCATCGGCGGGGCGGTGATGAACCCGTTGGGCGGCGCGCTCATCCAATCGTTGGGATGGCGGCCCACCTATGCGGTGCTCGCCCTGATCGCAGCCGTGCTGGTGCTGCCGTTCTCGCTGCTGGTGATGAAGTTCAAGCCGGCCGACCCGCGCGATGCCTATGGAGCCGACGAGGTGGAAGACACCCCGGCGAGCAGCGGAGCCGAAACGGCGTCCGGCGTCTCGGCGGCTCGCGCCGTGCGTTCGCTGGCGTTCGCGTGCGTGTTCCTGGTTGCGGGATTCCTGTCGCTCGAGAGCGCGTTTTTGCAGCTGATGCCCACGTACGCCGGCACCGTCGGGCTCGCCGCCGTCGCAGCGTTCCTTCCTTCCATCGCCATGATCAGCAACATCGTGGGCAAGCTGGTGCTGGGGTGGCTGGCCGACGCCGTGGGGCCGCGCAACGCGACGCTGTGCGGCTTCGGCGTGGGCGTGACCGCGTTCGCGCTGTTCCTAGCCTCGAACGGCAACGTGGGGATGGTCATGGTGGCGGCCGCCTTGTTCGGCGTGCTTACGGCGATGGTGACGGTGAACGTGCCGCTGCTGGTGCGCAGCGCGTTCGGATCGAAGGATTACGGCACGCTGTTCTCGTACGTGAGCATCGGCACATCGCTGGTAGGCTCGCTGGGCATTTCGGTGTATGGGTTCCTGTTCGACCGCTTCGGCTCGTACGATCCCGGCCTGATGCTGGGCATTGGCACGGGCGTTGCGAGCGCCGCGCTGCTGCTGGTGGGTATGGCTGCGGCAAAGCGCCTGATGGGCGCCGCGCACGTGCGAAGCGGCGCGGTGCAGGCGGAGGAGCCCGCGTTCTAAGAGCGCGCTTTTTTCTTCGGGACGATGCGTTCGACGATGCCCTGGGTGACGCGGTGGCCTGCCAGCTCGGCAAGCGAGCCGAGGGCGCCGACCAGGGTTTCGCGAGCGGTCCCGTCGATGTTCTTGGCCGCCTCGCTCAGCAGGGCCACCGTTTTCGCCCCGCCGAAGAAGACCTCGGTGGCGTTCTGGGCGCCCGAGGCCTCGACGGCTTTGAACAGCGCGTCGACGATGGCCGCCGCTTCCTCGTCGGAGTAGCGCGCCAGCCATTCGGTGAGCAGCGCGTCGGTGAACCGGGCGTTTTCGGTGAGGTTGTCGAGGTAGACGAAATCGTCGCCGTCGACCTCCCACGAGAACGGGCTGTGCTGCAAAAGGCCGCGCTCGGTGCTGTGCACCACGAGCGGCGGGGTGTGCGACTCCATGAGCATACCGATGACGGAGTCCTGCGGGACGGTGCGGTGGATGCGGCCGTCCAGCTTTCTCCAATCATCGGGCGAGAACGCGCCCGCTTTGAAACCGGGGCCGTCGTGCGTGTACACGCGCTCGATGCGGTCCTGCACAGCGGCGGACGCGTTCAGCGCGGCGTACAGCGCGAGGTTGGCGCCCTTCGAGTGGCCGCCCACGAACAGCCGGCGAGGCAGGTGCGGCGCTACGGCCTCCAGGTAGCGCGCGGCTTGCTCCTGGGCGGGCACGGGCGCGGTGTAGCACATGTTGAAGTTCTCGCGCCAGCCGGTGATGGACGTGTCGGTTCCGCGGAAGCCCACGTAGGCGAATTCCTTCTTGTAGACGAACGTCATGGCGGCGAACTGCGTCTGCCGCTCGGTATCGAACAGGCTGAGGTAATCGCGGATGACCATGTCGCGAAACCGCGGGCTGGCGGCGAGTGCCAGCATATTTTCCTTCACGCGGCCAGGGATGAGGCCCGAGAACATATGCTCATAGTGTTCGGCACGCAATGTATCGAGGAAGTGGGCGGGGCGTCCCGAAGGGGATAGCAGGTTCTTCACGATGGTGCCGAGCCTGCCGAACGCCTTGCGCTCGCGCAGCGGCGGCACGATCCCTTCGGCGCGCACCATGCAGAACTGGGAAAGCGCCGCCGAATCGACCGGGTTGAACGGCTTTTCCTCGAATGAGGCGAACTCCGTGCCGAGATAGTCGAGAATGTTCATGCAGCAGCGCTCCTAGCATCCGATACCGCCTGCGTCGCCTCTCATCATACCGCGTCTCGGGCGCTGCCGGCCTTCAATCTGCCGACCTTCAACCTCTCGGCGTTTCGTCGTCGATCATGGCGAGTAGCTCCTCGCGCGAGTTGATGGCGAGCTTCGCGTAGATGTGGCGCACGTGGGTGCGCACGGTGTTCTCGGAGATGTAGAGCTTCTCGGCCACATAGCCGTGATTGTAGCCTCGTCCCAGGTAGTACAGCACCTCGCGCTCGCGCGGCGACAGCCCCCGTTCGGCTGCCAGCGTGTCGCAGCGGCGGTGGATGTACGTGCGCGAGTCGTCCGCGCCGTGAGGCTCGGTGCGCCGGCCTTCGCGCTGCCGCGAGCCTTGCGCGAACGATATGGCGATGAGCGCCAGGTACACGGTGAGCATGATGAGACAGATCGTGCGGCCGTCGGTGCCGATGACGGCGATGCCGCACAGGCCGGCCACGAACGCGAGCGCTAGCAGCGCGAGACAGGCCGGGAATACGAACGTGGCGGCAAAGGGCACGCTGCGGACGGCGCTGGCCATGCTGCACCAGATGGCCAGCGCGATCACCGCGAAGCTGGCCTGGGTGAGCACGTCGATGATACCCGCTGCGACATCGCTGTCGGAGCTGATGACGGGCAGCGCGAGCAGAAGCGCCACGGCGATGGGATACACGGCCTGGTTGAGCAATCTGAGCGGCGACGAGTTTGCCTTGCGCAGCACGAACAGCGCGACGACGATGGCCAGCAGCGACGGCCCGATGAGCGATTTCCACGCTCCCAGCGGATCGGGCAGGCGCATCTGCTCGCTCGAGATGACGGGATCCCAGGTGAGCCCGAAGATGAAGCAGGTGATGCACGCCCCTACGAGGGGCATCCACAATATGGCGGCTGCCTTGCGCAGCCGGATGCGATGGTCATCCTCGCTTGCGCTTTCGGCGCCGGCGGGGTGCGGTGCCGCAGTCTCGTCGTTGAACGTGCGGGCGACGAACAGCAGCGCCACCGATGTGACAAGCGAGCATGCGATCAGCGCCAACCCGATGGGAGAGGGGGAAAGCGGCTCGGCCGCGAAATGGACGACTGCTGCCGCCACGATGCCCCATGCGCTGTTGAACAGCAAATTCTCCGGTTCGAGCCGCGCGAACACCGAGCCCCACGCCGTGGCGAGCATGGCAAGTCCCGCTCCGAACGCCAGGCCGAACATGGCGGGCTCGGCGAACGGCAGCGTCAGCTGCGTGTACAGCGGCAGCATGAACTGCACTCCGATGGCGACCAGGCAGGCGCCTGTCACCAGAGGCGCCGTGCGGGTGAGGTCGGGCGTGCGTCGATCTGCGCGCTTGGCCAACATGGCCAGCGCGGCGAGCACGATGCCCGCGCCCGTCAGCCCCCAGCCGGCGTACACCGCGAAGGGGTGCAGCGAGGGCGTCGCGCCCGTTCCGTGCTCAGAAAAGAAGCGGATCGCATTGAGGAAGACGGAGAACAGCAGTCCCGCGCCCAGCAGCGCGGGCTTGAACGAGACGGGCGCCGGAGACGCCTGCTTCGAGTCGTGTTGTTGCGCGCTTTCCATGCCCTCCCTGCAACGCCTCGGCGTTTTCCCTCGTAGATAGCGCAAATCACCAAATTCAGCTATAGGGTGGGCGCGTGCGGCGCACCCTGCGGATTCCGAAATCATCGCTTTCAGTGATGGCGAAACCCCGGCCTGCACCGTAGTGTAGCCGAACGTCCGGCGCCGCACAACAGAAGCGGGCGACGCCGGGATCGGAACATGGGCACATGATTGAAGGGAGCGGGAACATGGGAACCACCTCGAAGCACAGCTGGTCGCGTCGCGACTTCTTGAAGGGGGCGGCCGCCGGCACGATGAGCGTCGCCGCGCTGGGAGCGCTGGGCGGATGCTCGCCGCAGCAGTCGGCCTCCACCGCCTCGGCGGCGGCCGCCGATTCCGGCGAAGCGGGCACGTACGACGTGATGCAGGAGCTGTCGACGTTCAACCGCGGCCAGAATGCCAGCGCGAAGGCGCCTACCACGCCCGAAGAGTACATCGCCCTCAAGGGCGACGGCGTGCTGTCCGCGGGCGGCGGCTGCGAGCAGCTGGGCATCAAGCCGGCCGACTTCATGCTGAACAAGCCGGCGTGGTTGGGCGACGCGCCCGTGGTCAGCGACATCGCCGATACCGAGGACTGCGACGTGCTGGTCATCGGCGCGGGCAACGCGGGCACCGTGGCGGCGCTGCGCTGCCAGGAGGAAGGCGCGAACGTCTTCTTGGCCGATATGCAGACCTACGACGAGTACGACGAATACGCCTGCGACATGGCCTGCTACAACTCGAAGCTGTTCCTGGACAAAGGCACGCCCGAGATCGACACCACCGAGGTGTTCAACGAGTACATGCGCCTCTCGCGCGGCCATGCGCACCAGAAGATCGTGCGCGACTACGCCATGCGCTCGGGCGAGATGCTCGACTGGATGGTGGGGCACATTCCCGCCGAGTACGTGGAGAAGTATGCGAAGACCTCGAACTACAAGGGCAACGACAACTTCAACGGCGAGTGCTGCGGGCAGAGGTCGTGGCCGGCCATGACTCAGTGGCGCGACGAGGAATCCAACATCAACATGTGGCCGTTCGTCATCCGCTCGGTGCACGCGGCGTTCGAGGAAGCCGGCGGCACCATCAAGTGGGGTTACCAGGGCGTGGTGCTGGTGCAGGACGGCGACGCGGTGACCGGGGCCGTCTTCCAGGATGTCGACGGCGCGTACCACCAGATCAACGCGAAGGCCGTGGTCGTGGCGGCGGGCGACTTCGGCGGCAACCCCGACATGCGCCTCGACCTGTCCGACCAGATGCGCAACCTGGCCTGGTCGTACGGCAACGACCGCACCGACGCCACCAGCATCGGGGGCATGGGCCGCGACGGCTCGGGCATCCGCATGTGCATGTGGGCCGGCGGCACGATGGAGGGCGGCCCCCGCGCCGGCCAGGCCGCGGGCATCAACGGTGTGCCGGGCTTCGCGTTCGGCGGCGCATGGCCGTGCTTCGGCAACGACGGCAAGCGCTTCATGAACGAGACCATGGTGAAGCACGGCTCCAACGGCTACCTGGACATGCTTCCCGAGGGCCAGCTGCTGGTGAACGTGACCGACGCGAACTGGGAAGAGTACCTGTCGCACCAAGGGTACGGCCACGAGACGATGGACCGCAGCTCGGACTACATGGTGGAAGAAGTGCGCGAGAACATGGCGAACTACAAAACCGGCAAGGACGGCTTCGACGTGCGCGCCTTCTCCCGCTTCGGCAAAGAGTACTCCACGGTGTACGCTGCCGACACGCTTGAGGAGCTGGCCGAGATCGTGGGCTACACCGGCGAGGCCAAGACGAACTTTCTGGCCGAGGTGGAGCGCTACAACGAGCTGTGCGCGAAGGGCCACGACGACGACTGGGGCTGCGACCCGCAGAACCTGCTGCCCATCAAGGACGCTCCCTTCTTCGCCTCGTTCGGCACCACGGGCGGCAATCCTTCCGGCGGCCTGTGCCAGCATGCGGCCATCTGCACCGACGGCCGCTACCAGGTGCTCACCGGCGAGAAGCAGCCCATTGCGGGCCTGTACGCCGCCGGCAACACCTGTGGCCAGCGCTACGGCATCCAGTACGCCACGCCCACGGCTGGCAATAGCTGCGGTTCGGCGCTGACCTCCGGCTACTGCGCTGCCGAAAGCGTCATCGAGGACCTGAAGGCGTAAAGCGGCCCGCAACCGATTCGGGGCCGGTTGGCGTATCCCTCCTCTCCCTCCCCGATGCCAGTCGGCCCATAGCGCGCGGCGGCTGCTTTCAAGTGGCCGCCGCTCCGCGCGAGCAGAAGAAGGAGCAACGATCATGACAGAGAAACGCGATGCGATCGTTCAGGTGTCCGTCCCGTTTTGCGTGGACGATCGCGCGCTTCGCCGCGAGGGCATGATCCTCGGGTGGGATAGCGCGCGCATGGCGCGCTACGCCGACGCGCTGGTGGCCGAGATCGAGGCGAACGCGGGGCAGTTCGACGATTGCCTGGTGCGCGCCGTGCAGCTGGGCGGCGGCGTGGCATCGAACGCGGGCGCGGACATCGCGCGCATCGTGCGCGCCGTGCGGCAGGTTTGCGACGTGGCCGAGGACGCGCCCGTCGCCATGCGTTCGTCCATTGCGAACGTGAGCGGGGCGACCATGCCGTTTTTCCGACGCGCCGGGGTGACGCGCTTCGACTTCGAGATGCTGTCGCTCAACCCCGTCGACTTCGTGCGGCTCAATCGGGTGGACAACCTGAACGATCTGCCCATTATCTGCGACCATTTCCTGCATTCGTACGCGAACGACACGTTGGGGCTGGTGCTGGCGTTCGGCCATGATGCTTCCGAGGGCGGGGACGGTGCGCTCAACGTGCGGCGCACGGCGCTGGCGGCCGCGCGCTCGCATGCGACCCACGCGGAGCTTGTGCGGGTGGCCGATGAGCTGGCGGCGGGTTGCGACGAGGTCGCGCGCCAGCTGGACGAGATGCGCGGCGCGTTGACCGAGCATGGCTTCATGGAGTACCTGCCTCTTCGCTTTGCGCGCGCAGGCAAGGAGGACCGTTTCGCGCAGATGGCGGCCGCTGGCGTGCCGCAGATCGGTTTCGGCTTGGGTGCGATTACGCGTATCGACGGAGCCGAGAGCGTGAACACGCGCGACTTGGCGCGCTACTGCGCCGCGGAAGGCGACTTCGCGAAGATCACCGAAGAAGTGCGGAAAACGCGTTAGGCACCGTTGCGGAGGAGCGGTTGCTTCCTTATAATAGCAGGCGAGCCGCAGGGAGCGGCTAACTCCCCACGGCTCTCGAACTCGCTACGGCGGTTCGGATGTTATTGTGCGCCCGGTTCGTCCCTCTGGGACGACCGGGGTTCGTCTTTCGACCACGCTTGAAGCGCGAGCGAGGCCGCCCCGACCGCCAAGCTGCCGAAAGCAGCTACGAGGCCGAGAACCTGCAAGATAACTCCGGTAAGGCTGAGTACAATACCATCCATGGAGGACACCCCCTTCCGTATATCTAGAATTCGGAAATGGATGTAAAGAGGGTGTGTCATCCTCCCCGCCTGGCGGGTTCGTGCTTCTTAGTATAACAACCCCATCTCACGTTTTCATGGCGCACATCCAGCGCAGATCTTCCTCGATCTTACTGAAATCCCACGCGTTTACAGTGCGGATTCCACGTTTCTTGCCGCTGTTTCTCGCGCGGATTGCACGCGCTTTGCCCTTCGTTCCCGCGTGGATCTTGTCGAAGCCGTCGCGGCGTTGCTCGGCTTCGAATATTTCACGTGAAACATTCGCTCTGGCTGTCCGTTTGACGCGCAAGCTCCGGCCGCGCGGCGTGTCGCCTAGGCGCCGCGTCTCTCAAAGCGCCGTGCCTCGTGCATCCGGCGAGGCCACCGATGGCGAAAAAGCATTGAATTCGGAAATTGCGTAGCGAACCGCAGACGTGCTGGTAATCCCAATCTATCATAGTCCCAGGTCATGAGATCGCTTGCTTCCGGCGCTGCTCGGCGGACCCATCCCGGATGACGCGATCGCTTCCGAATTCGATGTCTTTTTGCCATTCGCTGCCCTATCGGCTGCTAAACCAGGATCGACATGCACCGCCGCGCGCCGCTTCCCCTGTCGGGCGGCTGGCGATCGGGCGGGACGGGCTCCTGGCCGATGGCCGAAGAGGGCTTCCGAGCCGCCGGCGAGCTTTCGCGGGGCGGGCCGACCCGGGCTATGTCAATTCTGGTTTGACAGCGGAGGGCAGGTGGGCTGACCGAAATGGCCCGCAGAAGGGCACGCACGCCGCGCGCTGCGCGGGGAGCGGGATGTCGGACGCGGTAGGATGTCGGATAGGGGAAGCGAAAGGGTCAGGATGATATTTGAGGGCAGGCGAGCAATCCGGCCCCGCTCGTTAAAAGCCCGCCGCGCGGGAGGCGCGACGGGCTTGCAACACGGGGTGCGGAGCGCGGACGGGACGGCTCCGCAACACGACGCTGAGGGCGAACCCGGTCTAGTTGGCCGAGTCGTCCTGCTGCCCGTCGTCGCTGTTGGACCCGTTTTTCTGGGCGTACTCTTCCGGAGTCATGACGTCCACCACGTTCACGGTCATCTCGACCACGTTGAGGCCGGTCATGTCCTTGAGGTCGCCGCCGACAACCTTTTTGATGTCGTCGAAGATCTCAGGGGCGGACTTGCCGTACTCCATGATCACGTCGAGGTTGATCTTCGCGTTCGTGTCGTCGACGATATCGGCGTCCACGCCCTTTGTCTTGTCTGCGCCGCCCAGGCCTTCCTGGATGCGGGAGAGAACGTTGCCCTTCATGTCGATGATGCCGTCGATCTTCTGAGCGGCCATGGAGGAGATCTTCTCCACGACGTTCTCGTCGATGACCAGTTTGTACACCGGCTCGGCGGAGACGGAGTCGGCCGTGGCGGCATCGCTCTTTTTCTTATCGGCGTCCATATCGGAGTAGGGGTTGTAGGTGGAAGAGGTTGCTGGCTTGGTCATAGTGCTCTGGGTCATGGTAGTTCCTTTCTGTAGCATGATGGATCGGGGGGGGCGAACGCCTCGTGCTGCGCGAATCTCGCAGGGGGATGGGCGCGGCACGCGAGGCGTTTCGCTAGTTGAAACGTTCGAGGACCTGTTTCATCTGCTGGCGCGTCTTGCGGTCGCCGTCGCGGTACTTGCCGATGACCACGCCGATGGCGGCGAACACGGCCAGCAGCACGGTGGGCCAGAATCCCACGATGAGGATGAGGGCTGCCGCGACGAAGCCGATGATGCCGTACAGCACCGCATGGCTGTGGTTCTCCACGTACGGCGAGAACGCGCGCTTCATGCTGGCGTACACGCCCTTGTCGCGCTTCGTCTCGGCCGCTGCATTCGCCAGCACGTCGGACGGTGTGTCGGCCGTACGCTGCGGAGCCTTCTGCTCGTCGTGCTTCTGGTTCGAAGACGCGTAAGCGTTCGTCGTTTTCGGCTTCTGCTTCGCCGCCTGCGACTGCTTGGGCGCCGACTTCGGAGCCGGGGTGGCCGCAGGGTGGATGCGCATGGTGGACTGAGTCATCGTCGCATCACCTACTCGACCACGTGGGCGGGCACCGGTTTGGTCTGGTGCTGACGGCGCGTGTCGTCGGTATACTTCGTGGCCTGCTGCGTGAACGCGGGTGTAACCACGTCGGCGTCGCCTGCGAACGTGATGCGCACGGAGTCGACGGGGTAGCCGGTGAAGGCTTCAAGCGTCGCGGCGATCTCGTCCTGCAGCTTCGCGCCCAGCTGTCCCAGCTCGGCGTTTCGACCCGGATCGATCTTCGCGTGGATGCTCATGCGCGGGTCGTGCTTGTTCGTGATGTGAACCTTGACGTTGTCCGTGGACAGGCCGTGATGGCTCTCGACGACGTGCTTGACCGTGGACTGGATGGCGTTCTGCGTGATGGCGATGCTGCCGTTGTCGCGCTCAAGCTCCAGCTGCGAGTTCTTGCCCGGAGCAGTGATGGCGCGAATCAACACGACCAGCAGGCCCAGCGCCGTGATGCCTAGCAGAACGGCCTCGACGACGAAGAACCACGGCATGCTCATGAGCCAGGCGATTGCCGGGAACAGCGGTTCCCAGGCGAACCAAAGGGCTGCGAGCACGCCGATGCCCAGCACGGCAGCAACGACGAACACGATCATGCAAAAGCGTTTGAACTTTCCCATAGATGCCGCCTTTCTTCTAGAATGCGCACGCCCGATGGCGGTGCGCTGCCGGATAGAGTGGGACTACTCTAGAAGAAAGCCGCAACGGGCGCGCCTGGCCGCGCAAAAGTGCCGCCAGCCGTTTGCCGTGTTGTTGAGCACCCGTACCCCTTTGCATGTCCGACGGCTCGGTAAAGGGGTTCGGGTCAGTCTATTTGCGTGAACCTGAACAGCTGCGGACGGGCTATGGGCTCGGTCGGGCCGGGGTTCGCCTCCTCTTCCGCGGCTTGCGCGCGCAGGGCTTCGCCGTAGGCGCGCAGCGTTTCCTCGAGGTTGTCGACCGGGGTTATGACGTAGGTTTTCGTTTCGGTCGTTCCATCGTCGTACGTGGCCGTCACCTTGAGACGCGCCTGCGCGATCATGTCGGCGTATTTGCGGATGAGCAGCGCATTGAGGTTTTCGTGCATATTGACGTCCCATTTTCGACGATCGCCGTAGAACTCTCCCGTCGTGGCATCGTACAGCTCCGCCACCTCTCCCTCCAACGGGAACGAAACGCGCAGGGCGTGCCATATCTCGGTCTTGTTCGCGTTCTGCTCGTCGTAGTTCACGGTGAAGCTCGTGGTGCGATCTTCCGTATAGGGGTCGTCGCCCTCCTGGTAGGAGAATTCGGGCATGCGGGCGTTCGTGTAGAACAGCACGCGGTCGCCTTCCACCGTGTAGGTGAGCGAAGCGACGTTCGTTCCCGTGCAGGAGAGGTCGAACAGATGGGCCACTGAGAGGTAGCGCTGCCCCGAGTCGGGCGCGTTGTCGGCGTTGTTCGGATCTATCTCCGGGTCGCTGCGCCACACTTTCGTGAAGCCGCCGTATCCGAAGTCGTCTGTGCCCGCATCGAGGGCGAAGGAGTTTTTCGCCGTCGCATTGTCGAGTTGCTGCGAGATGGCGAACGCGACGCCGCTCGCAAGGGCAAGCACGCAAGCGGCTGCGATGACGGCCGTGACGAAGCGGCGCGTACGATAGCCGCTTTGGTTGCAGGTGCGCGGTCGGCGGGTAGGCTTCGCGTGCACCGCCTCCGCTGTGCGCAGGCGGTGCGCCTCGCGCATCACGCGATCGTGCACGCGGCCTGGCATCTCTATGTCGTCCATCAGCGCGCGGTACTGGTCCTGCTCGGGTGATTGTCCTGTCCGTTTCAAAGGATGCCCCCTTTCCCCAGCATCTTCCCGAGTTGCGTTCGAGCCCGGCTCAGGCGCGAGCGAACCGTAGCGGGCGCGCAGTGCACGAGGCGGGCGATTTCCTCGGTCGAGAATCCCTCGTAGTAGTGCAGATGCACGATCAGGCGCATCTTGTCGGGCAGGCGTCCTAGCGCTCGTCCGAGCTCGCTGTCCTGCAGGGCGCGTGCCGCATCGTCGCTGCGAGGATCTTCGCGGCCCGCATCGGGAACCGCGTCGGTGAGTTCGGCGCGTCGTTTCCAGGCCGAACGGTGCAGGTCGCGGCAGCGGTTGATGGCGACGCAGAGCAACCATGCCTTGAGATGCTCGTCGTCTTTGAAAGCGGTTGCGTCTTTCAGCAGGCGCAGGAACACGTCTTGGCAGATGTCTTCCGCGTCGTGCGGGGACTGCGTTTGGTTGAGGGCCAGGCGGTAGACGGTGCTTCCCCAGGTGCGCATGGCGCGCTCCATGAAGTCGTCCTGCCTGAGCGTTGGTTGCATACGGGGTATCGCCTCCTTGCCACCAACACGAAACCGGCTTCGGAAATGTGCCCGGAATGAGAAAAAAGCGGCGAAGCGGGATTTCTCGCCGCTTCGCCGCCTGTGAGCGCCGCCGAAGGGCGGCCTTATGTCGCGGGATCGCCTTTTCTGGCGGTTCCGCGCGACGAGACCTTTTCGCCGAGCTGCCCTGTTGCGTCCGCCGCCTTCGCTTTACGCGTAGATCTCTTTCTCCTCCACGAGGTCGTTCTTGATCTTGCCCACCAGCTTCTGCAGCGCGTCGATGCAGTTCGGTCGGATGTCGGCGCCGATGAGCACGTACATGATGGAGTCGCCCACGTTGAGCACGCCCTCGTTCAGCCACGTGCGCACGTAGTATACGCCCGGCCAGGTGAGGGCCTCTTGCACCGCTGCCTCCACGCCGGCCGCGTCGTAGGAGAATTCCACCTGGGCGACCTCGCCCAGGCCCTCGACGCCTTCGCGCACCTGCTTCTTCGGCGTGATGCGCACGATGCCGTTGTGGGTGAGGTACATGCCGCACTGCGCGGCGTTCGGATCCTGCTTCGCTTCCGCGAGCCATTGATCGATGGACGGTTCCTGCTGAGCCATGCCGCTCCCTTCCTCGAGGATGATCGCCCCATTATACGCCATTGAGAATCGTGGGAGACGTTGCCATGAAGGGGCCTTGCCGCCGTCGGCCATCGCGTACGGCTCGTGCGGGCTCGCTTCGTCATCGACCTGACGGCGGATTGGGAAGCGAGGCGGCAGAGATCGCGCGCTATGCACGATTATCGGGGCTCGTCTTCGAAGGCGAAGAAGGAAAGCCCAGGTCGGAAGAAACGACGATGGCGGAGAATCGTACATAGCGCGCGATCTCTGCCATGCGGAGACGATCCATCGCGGGACCCTGCCGGCACGGGCACCATCCTGCATCCCGCTTCGACGCGCACAGATGTTTCACGTGAAACATCTGTGCGCGGGCGGGAGCGAAGGGACGCGCGGGCGGGAGCGAAGGGACGCGCGGGCGGGAGCGAAGGGACGCGCGGGCGGGAGCGGGACGCGAGGCGCGGGGAGCATAGACGCGCACATGGGGCGCGAAACGCGGGGAGCGGGCGGATCCGAAGATGTTTCACGTGAAACATCTGTGCGCGTTGGTTAGAAAGCAACCGTCGACCTTCCATAACGTTCCCCCTGCATGGAGCGGCGCTTCGGCCGGCTTCCAAAAGCCGTTTAGCGCCTGCCGCAGGGTGGATGATTGCGACATTTTCGATCAGGGTGTCGCCGTGCGCGAGCGGGGATGATAGACTAGGCGAATCCCCAGGACGCACGAAAGGAATCGCATGTCTCTTCCCGCAGCCGACTTGAGCAAACAACCGGACAACCGCACCACCATGGAGCTGGGCGCGGTGCTTCCCTTGACCGCCGAGGTGAAGGACGACCACCTGTATGTGGGCGGCGTCGATATGGTGGAGCTGGCGCGCGAGCAGGGCACGGCGCTGTACGTCATGGACGAGGCGGACATGCGCACGCGCATGGAAACCTACCTCGCGGCGTTCCGCAGCCGCTATCAGAACTCCGATGTCGTGTACGCCAGCAAGGCGTTCCTCAACAAGGAGGCCGCGCGCATCGTAGCCGACGAGGGGCTGTGCCTCGACGTGTCAGGCGGCGGCGAGCTGGCCATCGCGTTGGCCGCGGGCTTCCCGACCGAGCGCATCTTCATGCACGGCAACAATAAAACGCCGCGCGAGCTGCGCGAAGCCATCCAGGCGGGCGTTGGCCGCATCATCATCGACAGCCGCATCGAGCTCAAGCGCATCTCCGAGATCGCGGGCGAGCTGGGCGTCGTGCAGCCTATTTACATGCGCATCACGCCGGGTGTCGAGGCCGACACCCATCAGTACATCCGCACGGGTTGCGAGGACTCGAAGTTCGGCTTCACCATGCGCGACGACTTCGCCTACGGGTGCGTGAAGGACGTGCTGGCGGCCCCGAACGTGAGGCTGGCGGGTCTGCACTGCCACATCGGCTCGCAGATATTCGCGCTGCATTCCTACCCTGAGGCCGTCGAGGTCATGGTGGAGCTTATGGCGCGCATCGAGGAAGGGTACGGCTATCGTATAGAGGAGCTGGACGTGGGCGGCGGCCTGGGCATCGCCTACACGGCCGACGACAAGCCGGCTTCCATCGACGAGTTCGCCGAAACGGTCACGTCGGCGGTGCACGCGGCGTGCGAGAAGTTCGGCGTGCCCGAGCCGCGCCTGCTCACCGAGCCGGGCCGCAGCCTGGTGGCCACGGCGGGCGTGACGCTGTACACGGTGGGCATTCTGAAAACGCTGCCGGGCATCCGCAAGTACGTGGCGGTGGACGGCGGCATGTCCGACAACATCCGCACGGCGCTGTACCACGCCGATTACGAGCCGGTCATCGCGAACAAGGCGGGTCAGCCGCGCACCGAGATCGTCACCATCGCGGGCAAGCACTGCGAAAGCGGCGACGCCGTGGTCATCGACATGCCGATGCAGCACCCCGACCTGGGCGACATCGTCGCCGTCTTCGGCACGGGCGCGTACTGCTACACTATGGCCAGCAACTACAACGGCCAGCCGCGGCCGGCCATCGTGTTCGTGAAGGACGGCCAGGCCCGCGTGACCACGCGACGCGAAACGTACGAAGACCTGATGAGCCGAGACATTTAGGAAAAGGGAGCGCAGCATGACGGTAAAACTGGGACTGGTGGGCACGGGCACGGTCGGCGGCGGGTGCATCGACATCCTGAAGAACCACCGCGAGGATTTCAAGCGCCACTACGGCATCGACGTGGAGCTCGTGCGCGTGTGCTCGCGCAACCCCGAGCAGGCTATCGCGCACGGCGTGGAGGACATCTTCACGCAGGATTACCAGGACATCCTGAACGATCCGGACATCGACATCGTGGTGGAGCTGATCGGCGGCACCACCGTGGCGCGCGACATCGTGGTGGGCGCTCTCAAGGCGGGCAAGAACGTGGTCACGGCCAACAAGGCGCTCATGGCAACGTACGGCGAAGAGGTCATGGGCGCGGCCGACGAGGCCGGCAAGGAGATCGCGTTCGAAGCCAGCGTGGGCGGCGGCATCCCCATCATCGACCCGATGAAGCACTCGCTCATCGCCAACGAGATCAGCTCGGTCATGGGTATCGTGAACGGCACGACGAACTACATGCTCACGCGTATGGTGGAGGACGGGCTCAGCTACGACGCCGCGCTCAAGGAGGCACAGGAGAAGGGCTTCGCGGAGGCCGACCCCACCGCCGACGTGGACGGGTTCGACGCCGCCGCGAAAATCGCCATCCTCGCGTCCATCGCGTTCAACTCGCGCGTGACCATCGACGACGTGCACACCGAGGGCATCCGCAACGTCACCACGATGGACTTGGACGCAGCGCGCGACATGGGCTACTGCGTGAAGCTGCTGGCGCTGGCGCACCGCACCGACGAGGGCGTGGACGTGCGCGTGCATCCCACGATGCTGCCGCTGTCGCACCAGCTGGCCACCGTTGACGGCGTGTACAACGCCATCTACGTCACAGGCGACGCCGTGGGCGAGACGATGTTCTTCGGCGAGGGCGCGGGCGCGGGCCCGGCCGCCAGCGCCGTGATGGGCGACGTGGTGGAAGTGGCGCGCCATGTCACGCTGGGCGTGGGGCCGCTGGTGGGCTGCACCTGCACCGACGAGCTTCCCATCGTGCCGATGGACGACCTCAAGACGAAGTACTACATCCGCTTCAAGGTGGCCGACCGCTCAGGCGTGCTGGCCGCGATGGCCGGCGTGTTCGCCAAGCACAACGTCAGCGTGTACTCGGTGGTGCAGCGCGGCAAGAAGGAAAGCGGCCAGGTGGATCTCGTGTACGTCACCCACACCGCGCGCGAGAAGAGCGTGCGCGACGTGCTGGCCGAGATCGCCGAGCTCGACGACGTGCTGCGCGATGAGCCCAGCGTCATCCGCGTGGAGGAGTGATCCTGCGCGCACATCGACGCCCCTCGAACGGCCTCGCCTCGTGCGGGGGCCGTTCGGTTTTACACTACCCCCTTAGCAGCGACCTGGGCTTCCTCTATAATCATGCCTTATCAGAGGGCATATTGGCACATCGGGGACAGAGAGGGGCGCTCGTGCAATTCGCAGTAGATTCGCTCCTCGACGGACTGTCCGAGCTCGTGTACATCAGCGACCCCGACACCTATCAGCTGCTGTTCGTCAACAAGGCCGGCAAAGAGGCTTACGGCCAGGACATCGCCGACGGAACGCACCTGTGCTACGCCGCGCTGCAGAACCGCACGTCCCCCTGCCCGTTCTGCACGAACAACCGCCCGAGCGGCGGCGCGTTCCTCGAATGGGAGCACACGAGCCCCATCACGAAGCATCACTACCTGTTGCGCGACAAGCTGATCGACTGGAACGGCAAGCAAGCGCGCCTCGAGATCGCGTTCGACATAACCGATCACGACCGCGAGAAGGAATCGTTCAAGTTCCTCGCAAGCGCGAACGGTTTGAACGTCGAATGCATCCGGGTTCTGGAGAACGACGATCTCGATGCGGCGCTCAACGCGGTGTTGGGCATGGTGGGCGAGTTCTTGCAGGCCGATCGCACCTACATCTTCAACATCGTGAGCCATCGCATGTGGAACGCCTACGAGTGGTGCGCGCAGGGCGTGTCTCCCGAGATCCAGAACCTGTCCGATTTGCCGTTGTCGCTGATCGATCACTGGATCGAGCGGTTCACCCGCGGGGAAGCGGTCATCATCAACTCGGTGGACGACCTGCAGGACGGCGAGCGCGCCGACGAGTACGAGGCGCTGTCCGTCCAGGGCATCCAGTCGCTCGTGGTCGTTCCGCTCGAAGTGGACGGCAGGCTCGTAGGCTATATGGGAGCAGACGATCCGAAGAAAGGCCGCCTGGAAATCATTGAGAAGCCGCTGGTCAGCCTGGCGTCGTTCATCTCCGCCAGCATGAAGCGCGCGATGGCGGAGCGCCAGGTTGACGAGCTGACCTGGAAAGACGGATTGACCGGTGCGTACTCGCGCAGCGCGTTCCATCGCGATTACGACTGCGGGACGTTCGAGAGCATCGGGTTCGTGCTGGTGGATGCCGACCGTCTTGCGGTGGTGAACCGGGAGCGCAGCCGCGACGAGGGCGACGAGGTCCTGCGGCGCATCTGCTCTTCCATGCGCGAGGTGTTCGGCGAGGGCGTGTACCGCATCGGCGACGACGAGTTCTGCGCGGTGGCCCTGCCGCTTGAATACGAGGAGTTCGACCGCATGACGCGCAGCCTGACGGCCCGCTTCGCCGAGGCCGGGCTGCCCGCTTCGGTGGGGCTTGCCTGGAGCGAGCGCTGCGAAGACGCGACCGTGCTGCTGAACACGGCGGGCGACCGCATGCGCCGCGTCAAGATCGGGCGGCATCGGGCAACCGATCTGGGCATCGACTTGGCGCAGGACGGAGCGGTGAACGACCTCATCCGCCCCGGCGGCGCGCGGGACGCGGTGGAGGCCGGGCTGCTCGACATCTTCCTCATGCCTCAGGTGGCAACGCAAACCGGTGCGCTGGTAGGGGCCGAAGCGCTCATCCGCTACCTCGACCCCGAGCGGGGGATCGAGGTGCAGCCGGCATCCTTCGTTCCCGCGTTGGAGGACATGGGCGAGATCGCCGATGTGGACTTCTTCGCCCTGACGCGCGCGTGCGAGACGGTTGCGCGCTGGCAGCGCGAAGGCCGTGCGGCAGTGCCCATCGCGGTGAACTTCTCGCGCATGACGGTGGGGGAAGAGGGATTTGTCGATCGGGTGGCGGAAACGGTCGCGCGCTTCGGCGTGGACCCGTCGCTCATCGAGATCGAAGTGACCGAGTCGGCGCGCGGGCGCGGAGGCGACCTGCTGCGCTGCGTGGCGGACGATCTGCGGGGCCGCGGTTTCAGCGTGGCCGTCGACGACTTCGGGGTGGACAACGCGAACGTGTCGCTGTTCGTGCAGCTGGAATTCGACGTGCTGAAGATGGACCGGTCGTTGATCTGGGGCATCGATGCCACGGATCGCACCATGCGCGTGGTGAGCGGCCTCGCGTCTTTGTGCGACGACCTGAGCATCGAGTCGGTGGCCGAAGGCATCGAGACCGAGCAGCAACTGGAGGCGCTGAAGACGACGGGATGCACGAGGGCGCAGGGGTATCTCATCGGGAGGCCGTCCGCTATCGACGAGTTCGAGCGGCGGTTCATGGCGTAAGGACGCGATGCGCCGCGAATGCGGAGCGCCTTTTCCTGTGGGCGCTTTATGGCAGCAACATGTCAGTTCGATGACATCGGCTCGTCTTGGTCGAAAAATAATCTTACTTTAATACTATATTTCTTCAGAGATCGAAAGCGGCCGTGCGACGGTCGGCGTCGTGCGCGGAAGCGCGTTTGCGCTGCGTGCGGCCAGGCAGGCATGAAGGAGAAGAGGTTCGCGTGAAGGGTTTTCTGGAGCGGTTGCAGTGGAAGCTGTCGGGCATGATGCAGGGGCGCCGCGGCGCCGACACATTCTCCAACTTCTTGGTGGTTGCGGGTATCGTGCTACTGTTCGCCTCGCTGATTCCTGGGCTTGACCTGCTGTCTTGGGTGGCGCTGATCGTGCTGGCGTATTCGCTGTTCCGCAGCTACTCGAAGAACATCGCCGCCCGCGACCGCGAGAACGCGACGTTCGAGCGCATCGTGGAGAAGCCGCGCAAGCAGCTGTCGCTGATGCGCAAGAAGTGGACGAACCGCAAGACCACGCGCTACTTCAAGTGCAAGGGTTGCGGCCAGGTGCTGTCGGTGCCGCGCGGCAAGGGCACGCTGCGCGTGGTGTGCCCGAAGTGCAAGACCGAGACGAAGCAGAAGTCGTAAAGGTCCGCCGTGGATATCGCAGCTTTCAAGCGCGAGCTGTTCGCCATCACCTACGACTTGCAGAAGATACTGCACGATACGATGACGCCGATCTGCCAGGAGCACGGCCTGACGTTGCAGCAGATGCACGTGCTGGTGGAGCTGATGCGCACGCCGGGTTTGACCGCGGGCCAGCTGAGCGACCGCGCCGGCATCCTGCGCACGAACTTCTCGCCCGTGTGCCGCAAGCTGGAGAATCGAGGGCTCATCGAGCGCCAGCGCAGCCAGACCGACCGCCGGTCGCTGCGGCTGCATGTCACCGACGAAGGCCGCGCGCTGTTGGCCAGCGTCGACGGCGAGGTGCAGCGTCGTTACGGCAGGGCGTTCTCGGCCGAGCCGCAAGAGACGTTCGATGCGATCCTCGAAGGTTTCCAGGCGCTCAGCGCCTTTTCGGGAAAGCTGGTGCGCTGAGGATGTTCGGATACGTGGTGCCCCGTTTGGAGGGCTTGGACGAAGCCGAGCGCGAACGCTACCATCGAGCGTACTGCGGGTTGTGTCGCGCGATCGGCGAGCGATGCGGGCAGCACTGTCGCTTGGCGCTGACGTACGACCTGGTGTTTTTTGGCGCTGTTGCTGGGCTCGCTGTACGAGCCGGAGGAGCGCGAGGGCGAGGGACGCTGCGCGCCCCATCCGGTGAAGGCGCACGGGTTCGTGCGTTCGGCATGTATCGACTATGCGGCCGACGTGACGGTGGCGCTTGCGTACTACAAGGGCCTCGACGACTGGAACGACGATCGCAGCGTGCGGGCTCGGGCGTTTGCGGGCATGCTGGCCGGATCCTACCGTGCCATCCGCGAAAGGAACCCTCGCATCTGCGAGGCCGTCGAGACGGGCATGGCCGACATCGGAGCCATCGAGGCCGCTGCGCGCGAAGCGGGCGCCGCTCCGGGCGGCGAGGTGCCCGCTCCCGATGCGGCGGCCAACCGCTTCGGCGTGCTGATGGGCGAGCTGTTCGTGTACCGTCCCGACGATTACTGGGCGGACGACCTGCGGACGGTGGGCGCCCGTCTGGGCAAGTTCGTGTACGTGATGGACGCCGTGATGGACTACGAGGACGACCGGGCATCGGGCAGCTATAACCCGCTGGTTGCTATGGATATGAGCGCGGAGGATATGCGCGAGGATCTGCACCTGCTGGCGGCGGGCGTGGCCGAGGCGTTCGAGCGCTTGCCGCTGGAGCGCGACCTGCGCCTGCTGCGCAGCGTGGTGTACGCGGGCGTGTGGCAGAAGTACTACGCGTTGGAAAACGATAAGGAGAAGCGCCGTGGTTGAGAATCCCTACGACGTGCTGGGCGTGAGCCGTGATGCGTCCGCCGACGAGGTGAAGAAGGCGTACCGCAAGAAGGCTCGCGAGAACCATCCCGATCTGAACCCGAACGATCCTGCGGCGGCGGATCGCATGAACAAGATCAACGAGGCGTACGACCGCATCGTCAACCCCGAGAAGTACGCGGCGCGCGACCGTCGCGCCGGGGCGGCATCCGGGCCGCAGGGTAGCGCGGGCTACGGAGGCGGCGCGGGATACGGCGGAGCAGGCGGCGGAGCAGGCCAGGGGCAGGGCGCGGGCGGTTCGGGTTACGGGACCGAGGGGCCGTACGGCTGGTCGGGCGGCTTCGGGTTCGACTTCGACGACCTGTTCGGCTTTGGCGGCGCAGGTTACGGCAGCCGCGAGCCCATCCATCCCGAGGCGGCCGCGGGCGACAACGTACAGATGCGCAACGCCATCGACGCCATCAACGCCGGGCGCGGTCAGCAGGCGGTGGACATCCTGAACACGGTGACCAGCGACGGCCGCTCGGCCCGCTGGTACTACCTCAGCGCGCTGGCCAACGACGCGGCGGGCAACACGCTGATGGCGCTCGAGCAGATCAGGCGCGCGGTGCGCATGGATCCGAACAACCCGGACTACCAGCGCGCGCAGCGGCAGTTCCAGCAGACTGGCCAAACCTACCAGCAGGAAAGCCAATCGCAAGGCTTCAGCATGGGCATCGACCCCAGCATCCTCTGCTGCGGCATCTGGTGCCTGGGCCCCTCGTTGTGCCGGCTGTGCGGGATGCCGTTTTAGGTTCCGGCGGCCTGCCGGCCGTCGGAACCGCTCGACGCTGCGGCTTCCCATGGTGCCCGATCTCGCGGCGAGTCCGAGGGCTTGCGTACCGAAGTACGCCACGCCCTCGCCCTCCCCACGATCTCGGGCACCACGGAAACCCTCGCTGACGCTACGAACTACCGGTGATTCGAGTTTTCGCACTTGCACCTATGCAATCTCAACCCGAAAGGACGCACTCATGGCAACGATCGGCATCGACTTAGGAACGACGAACAGCTGCGCGGCTACGGTGGAGGGCGGCCGGCCCGTTATCGTGCCGAACGCGGAAGGGGAGCGCACCACGCCCAGCGTGATCGCGTTTTCGAAGGAAGGCGAGCGCCTGGTGGGAACCATCGCGTGCCGCCAGGCGGCGGTGAACCCCGACCGCACCATCGAGTCGGTCAAGCGCCGCATGGGCAGCGATTGGCGCGCCAACATCGACGGCAAGCCCTACTCGCCGCAGGAGCTGTCGGCCATGATCCTGCGCAAACTGCGCCGCGATGCCGAGGCGTTTCTTGGCCAGGATGTCACGCAGGCGGTTATCACGGTGCCCGCGTACTTCGACGATGCGCAGCGCCAGGCCACAGGACGCCGGGCGCATTGCAGGCCTCGACGTGCTGCGCATGCATCAACGAGCCCACGGCTGCAGCTCTCGCCTACGGCTTGGACAACGGCACGCCGCAGAAGGTGATGGTGTACGACCTGGGCGGCGGCACGCTTCGACGTGTCGGTCATCGAGATCGGCGACGACGTCATTGAGGTGCTGGCCACGTCGGGCGACAACCATCTGGGCGGCGACGACTTCGACGAGCGCGTGGCTGCGCACCTGCTGGACGCCTTCAAGCGCGAGCATGGGGTTGACCTGCGGGGCAACCAGGCGGCCATGCAGCGCGTCACCGAGGCGGCCCGCGAGGCGAAGAAGGAGCTTTCGTCGCTCGATACCGCGCATGTCAACCTCCCGTTCTTGGCGCAGGGCCCGTCGGGCCCGCTGCACCTCGAGGCCACGCTCACGCGCGCCGCGTTCAACGACATGACGCGCGATCTGGTGGAGCGCACGTCGGGTCCCGTGCAGACCGCGCTCAACGACGCCGGCATCGCCGCGTCCGAGCTGGGCTGCGTGCTGCTGGTGGGCGGCTCCACGCGCATTCCGGCCGTTCAGGACCATGTGCGCAAGCTCACGGGCAAGGAGCCGTCCGCGTCCATCAACCCCGACGAGTGCGTAGCCATGGGCGCCGCTATCCAGGGTGCCACGCTGTCCGGCACGTCGACGGGCCTGGTGAAGGCCGATAACAGCATCCTGCTTTTAGACGTGACGCCGCTCAGCCTGTCCATCGAGACGGTGGGCGGCGTGGCGACGCGCCTCGTGGAGCGCAACACCACGCTGCCGGTGCACTACTCGCAGGTGTTCAGCACCGCCGCCGCGTTCCAGACCAGCGTGGAGATCCACGTGCTGCAGGGCGAGCGCCCCATGGCGAAGGACAACAAGTCCATCGGCACGTTCAAGCTGAAGGGCATCAAGCGCGCGCCGGCCGGCGTGCCGCAGATCGAGGTGACGTTCGACATCGACGCGAACGGCATCCTCACCGTGTCGGCGAAGGATCTGGACACGGGCAAGGCGCAGTCCATCACCATCGACGACTCCGGCCGCATGTCCGACGACGACATCGAGCGCGCCATTCGCGATGCCGAGCAGTACGCCGCGCAGGACAGCGAGCGACGCGAGGCCATGCTGGCGCGCGAGGAGGCGCAGGGTCTGCTGAACGAGGTGGACCGGGCGCTCGGCCAGGTTGGAAAGCAGTTGGAGAAAGACGAGAAGAAGCAGGTCAAGGCCGACGCCGAAACGCTGCGCAAGGCGCTGTCGAAGCGCCCCGCCGGTTTCGGCAAGAAGGCGCGCGAGGCCGAGGCGGCGTCGGTTGACAACGTGTCCGACATCAAGGCGGCCGCCGAGCGCTTGAGGACATCGAGCGCCCATGTGCGCGAGCTGCTGGGGAAGCAAGGGTAGGGGGCGCGGGATCTGACATGTCGACGGCGGCGGGCGAGATGCTCGCCGCCTTGGGCGCAAAACGGCGCCCATGACAATGTTTCCCATGGAGAACTCGGAGTCAGGGCGCCTCGAGAAGCTTGCGAGCTGGGCATATGCCGATCCGCTTCTCGACGATCCGGCGCAAGGGGGCTGAAAGGCCGCCCAAAATTGTCATGGGTTGCATTTTGCGCCCACGTCCCGGCGGTCGGCGCTTTCTAGTATCATGGTTCGCAGCGGGCGCGCGGCTGCGCGGTGAAAGAGAAGGAAGGGACCCCTCATGGAGCAGTACAAGCAAGAGTTCATCGAGTTCATGGTTGAAAGCGAAGTGCTCAAGTTCGGCGAGTTCACGCTGAAAAGCGGCAGGAAGTCCCCCCTTCTTCATGAATGCGGGCGCCTACGTGACGGGCGAGCAGCTGCACCGCTTGGGCTTGTATTACGCGCGCGCCATCCATGATACTTTTGGGCTGGACTTCGACGTGGTGTTCGGGCCGGCGTACAAGGGCATTCCGCTGTCGGTGATCACGGTCATCGGCTTGCAGGAGCTGTACGGCAAGGAAGCGCGCTACTGCTCCAACCGCAAGGAAGTCAAGGACCATGGCGCCGATGCGGGCAACCTGCTGGGCAGCGAGCTGCACGACGGCGACCGCGTGATCATGGTGGAAGACGTCACCACGTCCGGCAAGTCCATCGACGAGACGTATCCCGTGCTCAAGGGCGCGGCCGATGTGGACGTCAAGGGCCTCATCGTGTCGCTCAACCGCATGGAAGTGGGAAAGGGCGGCGTAGTGACTGCGCAGCAGGAAGTGCAGGAGAAGTACGGTTTCCCCGTCGCGTCCATCGTGAGCATGGCCGAGGTGACCGAATGCCTGCACAACCGTGAAGTACAGGGGCGCGTGGTCATCGACGACGACGTGAAAGCGGCGCTGGATGCCTACTACGAGCAGTACGGCGTGAAGTAAGGCTGAGCCGAACCCCCTGGTTTTCTCAGCCGTTCCCGTCCAAGCGAATGCGAAGGCCCGCTCGATGTCATCATGCGCGTCGAGCGGGCCTTTCAGGAGGGGAGGGGATTGAGGGGTTGTCTACTTCGCCAGGTTCTTCGCGATCATACGGCCGAACGTGACGGTGCGGCCGCAGGCGTTGCCGGTCGAGAGGTTCGGATACGTCATGGAGTAGTATCCGCCCGAGTCGTTGCCGGTCACGTACAGACCCTCTATCACGCTTCCGTCTGCGCGCAGCGCCTGGCCTTGGGTGTTGATGTTGATCCCGTCCATGGTGCACAACAGCATGCCGGTGTTGCGGATGCCGTAGAACGGCGGGTTTCGCACGGGTGAGAGACGGAACGGCTCTTTCCCGAAATCGGGGTCGACCTGATTATCGTAGTTCTCGTTATTGCGCTCCACCGTGGCGATGAGCGCGTCGGCGGGCAACCGAGCTTCCCGGCCAGCTCTTCCAAGGTGTCGGCTTTTTGGATGTAGCCCTTGGCCGCCAGCTCTTCGTTCATGCCCATAACCGCCTGGATGGGGATGTTCGGCGCGGCGCCGTTGTCGAAGGGGAAGAGGCGCGAGCATCCGTGCATGTCGAATTGCTCGGCGTAGGTGGCGAAATCGGCATCCCAGAGCGTGACGTGGATGGAACCCGGCTGCTGGGCGTCGGAGTGCAGCACGAAGTCGTACGTGCCGGATTCGTTGCAGAAGCGCTCGCCGTTCAGGTTCACCTTGAGCCAGGGCTGGCTTCCCATCCAGAAGAGCGTGCCTACGCCGCAATCGGCTCCGCCAAGCGAGTCGGCCGGCAGGCCGCCGCGATCGAACAGCATGCTGGAATGCGTATCGTCCATCTTCGCACCCGCCCACAGGCAGGCCTTGATGCCGTCGCCTTCGCAACCCGGCTGCGCGGAGTTGAACCCATACAGGCTGGTGGTATGCGGCTGCAGCGCCTTCTGCATGTCGACGTTGATGCCGTAGCCGCCGGTGGATACCAGCACGCCCTTGCTGGCGTTGACCTGGATGTATCCGTTCTCGCCTTTGCCGATGGCGCCGACCACCTTGTCGCCTTCCACAACCAACTTGACCATGGGCGTGTTGTAGCGGAACGTCACATGGCCGGTCTTCTCGGCGTAATCGGACAGCACGGTGAATCCGTTAAGCGAGCCATCTTCCGGCCAGGCGGGCGAATGACCGGTTGCCCAGTGCTTGTAGTTCGTCTCGTGCTTTTCTTCGGCGGCTTCATGCCAGAGCTTCACGCCGTACTGGTCGAGCACGGTCTCGTACCAGTCGATGGTTTCGCCCGATTTTTCGTACCACGTCTTATGAAGGTTGAGATTGCATTGGCCTGCGGCGTAGTGGTTCATGTCGAGCAGGTACTCCTGCAGATCCATCGTGTATCCGCTTTCCTGCTGAAGGCGAGAGTTCACGCCTCCGACGTCGTCGCGCACGACGCCGCCGTTGTACTTCTCCAGAACGAACGTCTCGATGCCCTCTTCTCCGGCTGCGCATGCGGCGAACAGGCCGCCTGTGCCAGCGCCGACGATCAGGAATTCGGTGTCGATGGTTTCGACGATGTCGCTTTCCTGAACGGTCGGCTCCGAGCCCAGCCAATCGGACGATGTGCTGCCCGTTTCAGCGTTCGCTTCTTCGGCGCCCTTGTTCTCCTTCGGCGCGCATCCGGCCAGTCCCAAAACGGCTCCGGTGCTTGCCAAGGCTGTTCCTGCGAGGAAGCTTCGACGAGATATGCCCTGTGCATGTTTGGTGCTCATAGGTCCCTCCCTTGTTCGCGAGTTGTGCAGGCGGTGCTCCGCGCTGCGGCGGTTCGAGGGTGCATCCTAGGGTCGCCGTGGGCAAACTTCATCACCCTCAGTGGGTAATTTTTGGGTAACCCCAGGTAGAAAGCTTCTTACGCCGGTTAACCAGATGGAGTGTTTCGGCTACAATACGGGCATGTTGAGATCACGGGAGCAGAACGGCGAGGGGGTCGCGCCGCCGAAGGCGGGCTTGTTCTCGTTTGCGCAGGGCCTTGCGTTGGCGTTGCTGACGTTGAGCAGTTGGTCGCTGAACGTGCATCTGTTTCCTCTGTACGACACGCAGCTTTCCTTCATTCGAGAGCTGTGTACGTTAGCGAACGGCGCCGCGCTGGTGGCTGTCGCCGTCGTGTCGGTGCGTCGTCCGCGTGCGTTGCGCAGGCAGGTGCTCATGGGCATTGCGATCTTCGGAGCTGCGGGAGGGTCGCTGCTCGTGTGGGCGGGTGATCGGCTGGGATCGATGGGCGTCATGCTGGCAGGCGCCTGCCTGGTATCCGTTGCCGAGGGTGCGTGCGCGATCCTGGTGGGCATAGCCCTGTGCTCTGTTCCGACGAAGCTCGCGTCCATCTGCATCGTGACGGGATTGCTGGCATGCGCCGGCGCGAAACAGGCGATTGCGGTGGGCTATTCGGAGTTTGCGCTTGCCGTCCATGCAGCCCTCTTGCTAGGAGCTGCGTTGTTGGCGAATCCGACTGCTTCGGAAACAATGGCACGGCTTTCTCGCGACGAATCGCCGCACGATATGGCCATCACGCAGCCTTCGTCGTTCTTGCCGTTCGGCCATCAACTATTCGTCTGCCTCCTTCTGTTCAGCGCGGTCCAGGGCTTCATGCTCACGTTCGGAGAAACCGGGGGCATTCCTGCCACGTCGATCTGGAGCCTCGCGATTTTGGCGGTGGTCCTTGTTGTCGCATGCCTTGCTCCCCGCCGGTTGACGACCGATGCGCTTTTGAAGCTGGCCGCGCTGCTTGCGATCGCGGGGCTTCTGCTCGTCCGCTTCGGACTTGATTCGGTTCTCCATCTGCGAATCGGTTTGATCAGCTGCGGGATCGCTGCGTTCGACGTGTTCCAGTGGATCGTGCTCACGGCGTTGGCCCGGCGCAACATGCATGGTGCCGTTTCGGTTTTCGCTTGGGGCTCCGCGATGCATGCCATTGGCGTCATCCTAGGAGCCAATGCCGGCCGTTTCGTGAACCACTATTGGACGAGCGATGTGCAGGTGGTGGTTCTGGCGGTGGCTGGTATCGTGTTTTGCCTTGTCGTTGCCATGTCGGTTTTTCTGCAGCACTTCAGTTTCGAGAAAACCATCAACGGCGTGCGCGAGAGCGTTCCGCCTGTTTTGGTCGACAGCGCAGATGAAGACGATGCTTCCGAGGAGAGGGCTCTGACCGTTGACGAGCGGTGCGAGGTCCTCTCGCAGCAGAAGGGGCTCACGAAGCGAGAGACCGAGGTGCTGCACTTGCTGGCGCGCGGTAGGACGGGCGTGTTCATCCAGCACGAGCTATGCGTGTCGTACAACACCATCAAAGCGCACGTGAAGCATATCTACCAGAAGCTGGACGTCCATACCCATCAGGAGCTGATCGATCTGGTGGAGGATCTTGGGTAGCTGTCTCGCACTCGGATGCGTTAACTCTGGGCAAAATCAAGACCCTGGTCAAACTCGGATGCGAAGTTTCTGATACTCTTTCGTGGAACAAGAAGACGATTCGCCGGGCGCCGGTTTAGCGGCGTTCGGCATGCCTTGAGGGGGTATCGTATGGACGCATTCCGCATCGGCGTGATCTTCGATTGCGACGGGACGCTGATCGACTCGATGATGGTGTGGCGCGAGACGGAAGCCGGTTTGGCGCGGCGTGCGAACGTGACGTTGACGGCGGCCGAAATCGATGCGCTCACCGCGATGACCATTCCCGAGTGCGGCGCGTTCTTCCACGAGCGCTTCGGCTTGGGTTCGTCGGGTGACGAGGTGGTCGCCATGATGGACGAGCTCATGTTGGAGTTCTACCGCGAGCGCGCTCTGGCGCGGCCGGGAGCGCTCGAGTTCGTGCAGGCGTTGGCCGAGCGCGGGGTGCGCATGAGTGTGGCGTCGTCCAGCCCGCAGCCGTACTTGCAGGCCGGGCTTGAGCGCTGCGGGTTCGCGCCGTACCTCGACGCCATCGTGTCGGTTGACGACGTGGGCGCCTCGAAGCGCGAGCCCGCTGTGTACGATCACGCTCGCGAGGCGATGGGCACGCCGCTTGCCGCCACCTGGGGCGTCGAGGACTCGGTGTACGCCGTGCGCACGCTGAAAGCCGCGAACTACCGCACGCTCGGCATCTACGACTGCGATATCTCGGGCACGTGCGAGCAGCTGGCAGCCGAGGCCGAGCGGTTCATCACGACCTTCGAGGATTTGGACGTCGACACGTTCCTCGGTTGGAACTAAAAGAGGCGAGGGGTGCTTCGACTTGAAGCGCCCCCCGTTTTGTTCCCGCTAGATCTGCTTCTCGATCCAGGCGACAAGCTCGTCGTAACTCATAGTACCGTTCGCGACGGCGATGACGGTGTCGAAGAAGTCCTGCGTACGAGGCTTGAACTTTACTCCGTTACCGTGTAGGAAGGCGATGATGAGAGCCGTTCCCGTTCGCTTGTTTCCGTCGTCGAAGGGGTGGTTCTTGATGACCCCGTAGCCGTATCGAGCCGCTTTCTCATGCACGGAAGGATAAAGATCTTGTCCTCCGAAAGAGGCGAAAGGCTGAGCTAGAGCCGAATCAAGAAGCCCTTCGTCGCGAACTCCTGGCATTCCTCCGTTACGTTTCAGTTGGTCTTCATGAATGGCGAGCACGATATGCTTGGGTATGGGAGAAGGATCGCGCCCGCTCATTTCGACAGAGCCTCAAACAAATCGCGGTACTCGTCCGCAGCTTCCAAGTATGCATCTAAATACATGGTTCCATTCTCGCCGTCCGAGGCATTGTCGTCGATGGGAACGATTTTTACATAGGGTTTGCTTCCCTTGATGACCGTTACCTCGATATTGTCCTCATACACGCGCTTTGCAATGGTCGGAAATTGCGCGCGGGCTTCCGATGCCTTGACTGTGAGGGGCATGGCGATTCCTCCTTTCGGTTTTCTCCGGTTGCTATCTATGCCGATATTATAGCATAAAAAACAGCTGAAAAAAGAGCATAATCGAGGATCAAATGAAAGAGGAAGTTCTCTTATCGCCAAGGGTCTTCCTGGAAGGTCGGCTCGGGGGTTGGCGGGCGGTCGCTGAACGGGTCGTAGCCGTCGTCGTCTTCCTGGGCGGGGCGCAGGAACGGGTCGGATGACGCTTCGGACTTCGAAGCCGCGCTCTTAGTCGGCTGCGCGCCTGCGACCGGCGTCACCACCGGTCGCAGGATGTAGCGCGGTTTGCGCTGGGAGTCACTCATGGACGCTGTCCTCTTCGGTGCCTACTTTCGCCAAATCGTAGGGCGTGGTCTGGTACACATAATAGTTCAACCAGTTCGTATACAACAGCTGCGCGTGCGCGCGCCAGGTGACGCGAGGGGCTTGCGTCGGATCGTCGTTCGGGAAGTAGTGGCGAGGCAGCGGCATGTCCAGGCCTTTCGCGATATCGCGCTCGTACTCGGCCATGAGCGTGTCGGCGTCGTACTCGGGGTGGCCGAACACGAAGAAATGCCGGCTGTCGGTGCTCTTCGCGATGTAGACGCCGGCCTCGTCGGAGACGGCGATCAGCTCGAGGTCGGGGTGCGCCTCGATGTCGGCAGCGTGCACCTCGGTGTAACGCGAGTGCGGCGCTCGGAACGAGTCGTTGAACCCGCGCACCAGCGGCGACGACGGCTTCACCACTTCGTGGTCGAACACGCCGAACAGCTTGTTCTCCAGCTCGTACTTGGGGATGCCGTAATGGTGGTAGATGCCGGCCTGCGCGCCCCAGCAGATGTGGAAGGTGGAGTGCACGTTCGTGGCGGACCAGTCCATGATGCGCGCGAGCTCGTCCCAATAATCCACGTCCTCAAAGTCGAGCAGCTCAACCGGCGCTCCGGTGATGATCATGCCGTCGAAGCGCTGGTCCTTGATCTCGTCGAAGGTGGTGTAGAACGTGTCGAGGTGCTGCTCGGACACGTTCTTCGCCTCGTGGCTGGCCGTTTGCAGCAGGCTCACCTCGATTTGCAGCGGGGTGTTCGACAGTTTGCGCATGATCTGCGTCTCGGTGACGATCTTCGTGGGCATGAGGTTGAGCAGCAGCACCTTCAGCGGGCGAATGTCCTGGTGCATGGCGCGGTACTCGGTCATCACGAAGATATTCTCGCCCTCGAGCACCTCGGTCGCGGGCAGGGAGTCGGGGATTCTGATGGGCATGGGAAACCTCGCATTTCGTAGATCGTCGCGGTATCGCGCGGGCACGCTGGTGCCGGTCGTAACGGTCTGTATCATGATACCTTCTAATCAGATGACCGGTTTATCTGAATTATCGATAACATGCTATCGGAAGATAGAACTACCGTCGCGTAAACCATGATGGCATAATGAGCCGGATCGCAAGAGCGCAATCCGCAATCCCGCAACAAGGAGCATCCATGAGCGAATCCATCAGCACCACCTGCGTACAGGGCGGCTACCGTCCCGGCGACGGCGAGCCGCGCCAGATTCCCATCTACCAGTCCACCACCTGGAAGTACGACACGAGCGAGCACATGGGCCGCCTGTTCGACCTCGAGGAGGCCGGGTACTTCTACACGCGTCTGGCGAACCCCACGAACGACTTCGTGGCGGCCAAAATCGCCGAGCTCGAGGGCGGCACGGCGGCCATGCTCACGTCGTCGGGCCAGGCTGCGAACTTCTTCGCCGTGTTCAACATCGCCGGCGCGGGCGATCATGTCGTAGCCAGCTCGGCCATCTACGGCGGCACGTACAACCTGCTGGCCGTGACCATGAAGCGCATGGGCCTGGAATGCACGTTCGTTTCGCCCGACTGCACCGACGAGGAGCTGGAGGCCGCGTTCCGGCCGAACACGAAGGCCGTGTTCGGCGAGGCCATCGCGAATCCGGCGCTGGCGGTGCTCGACATCGAGCGCTTCGCCGCCGCCGCGCACGCGCACGGGGTGCCGCTGATCGTGGACAACACGTTCCCCACGCCGGTGAACTGCCGTCCCATCGAGTGGGGCGCCGACATCGTGACGCACTCCACCACGAAGTACATGGACGGCCATGGCGCCAGCGTGGGCGGGGCCATCGTGGACTCCGGGAAGTTCGATTGGACGGCGCATGCCGACAAGTTCCCCGGCCTGTGCGAGCCCGACGAGAGCTACCACGGAGTGACGTACACCGAGCGCTTCGGCTTGGGCGGCGCGTTCATCACGAAGGCGACGGCCCAGCTCATGCGCGACTTCGGCGCCATCCAGTCGCCGCAGAACGCCTACCTCGTCAACCTGGGGCTGGAAAGCCTGCACCTGCGCATGGCGCAGCACAGCAAGAACGGCCTGGCGTTGGCGCAGCATCTGGCCGCGCATCCGAAGATCGCCTGGGTGCGCTACCCCGGCTTGCCGGGCGACGACCAATACGAGCTGGCGCAGAAGTACCTGCCGAACGGCGCCAGCGGCGTGGTGAGCTTCGGCGTGGCCGGCGGGCGCGCCGCGGCCGAGACGTTCATGGCGAACCTCAAGCTGGCGCAGATAGCCACGCACGTGGCCGATGCGCGCACCTGCGTGCTGCATCCGGCCAACGCGACGCATCGCCAGATGAACGACGAGGAGCTGGCGGCTGCCGGCATCACGCCGGATCTCATCCGCCTGTCGTGCGGCATCGAAGCCACCGAGGACCTCATCGCCGACATAGACCAGGCGCTGGCGGCCGTGTAGCGAAGCATGGTAAACTGACCCGCAGAGAAGCCCCAGCGGAAAAAGCCGGTTTGGAATTCGGTCGCGGAGGTGCCCCATGGAACGCAAGAAGCTTTCGTGCGCGTTGGCATAGGCGTGGCGGGAGCGTGCTGCTGGTCGGCATCTTCGCGGTTGCGAATGCCGTGGGCGATTCAAACGCCATGCGACGAGGCATCGACGAAGGGTTCGAGCTGAGAGGCACCTATCAGGGGGATCCCGGCCGGGACGGCATCGGCACCATCGCATTTCAGACGCTCGACGGCGAGCCCTCGTGGGAAGCGTCGAAGGCTCCGGGCGCGCATGTCAAAGGCGCGTTCAAGGAAACCGTCGATCCGAACATCTACGTGCTGGAAGACGAGAGCGGCAACGGGGTCGGCTGGGTCCATCTTGCGTACTCCGATGCCCAGGGGGCGGGAGCGCTGTACGTCCGCTACGGCGCGGGCGACCTGGTGGAGATGCGCAAGGTGGATAGGGTGCCCGGTTATATGCGCTACGATAACGAACGAAATACCTGACCAAATGCGGTTCGCTCTCGCGGCCGCGGACATTCGAGCCCGCTCGCTTCCCAGCGCGCGGGCTTTTCGCTTTTCCACGAAACGCAAGCCCTTTCACGTCCGGTGGTAAATAGTTTCTAGTCGCGTCTCGATGCCTTGAAGTGCATGCGCCGCATCTGCGAACATGCACGTGAGGGCCGGGAGGGGTGCTCATGATGAAGAAGCTCATAATGGACGATTTCTCGCTGTTGGGCAACGCTTTGGCGCTGGCTGCGAAGAAGGCGCCGACGCTCGAGTCGTTGGCGGCCGAGCTCAACGTGCGTCAGGAGGACCTGTCGCTGTGTTGGTTCGCGCTCAACAACCTGCGCCGATGCCAAGGCCGCGTGCTGCCCGTCCCCTTCGAGGCGGTTGCGGAGGGGCCGGCCGACGTTCGATCCGTTTCGGGCAACTGGTACGCCCCCACTTGGCGTTTGAACAAGCTGCTTGAAGAGTTCCAAGTTAACGAGGGATTGGCCGTGCATTACGGGAGCATTTTGAGCCATCCCGAGGGTGGTCACTTCGAGTTGAACCTTGCGGCCGACGAAGTGGTGCGCGCGGTTCGTCTGGAGAACGCCGAGCTCGACGCGGTGAGGCTCAGGCGCGTGTGCGTGCAGGCGCGCGAGCCCGCCAACGGCATCGAGCTGCTGGTATCGAATGCCGGCAAGATACTGATAAGCATCGAGGACTACCGGGAGGGGCCGTTCACCGTAGCGTTCATCGAGCGTCTGCACGAACGGCTCGTCGAAGGCATTTCCATCAAGGAGGTGCGCGAGATCGAGGGCTGTGGCGAGAGCGCGGCGGATGAGCTGCGCGCGAAGGCGCTGGAGTCGTTCTGCGCTCACGTGTGCGCGCCCGACGGTGGCCATACTTTAGTGGATGCTTTGATAGCGCTTTGCTATTTCAAGGCGTTCCACCTGTTCTCTGCCGGGAACGGTGTTCTTGCCTATTTGCTGTACTTCATCGTGCTGCATCGTGCCGGCTATCATTTCTCGGCGCATGTTCCCGTCGTCAAGCTATTGTTCCCGCTTGATGACGACGATCGCGTCTGCGATTCGCCCCTTGTGCCCGAAGAGCTGGTGGTGCCGTGCGATGGCTTCTGCGATTGGACGCTCTTCTTCGAGCGGGCGGTGCAGATGCTCGTCGAGGGGCAGCGATGGTTCATGACCAAACTGGACGGCATGGCGCGCCGTCGAGAACGTTTTCGCATCATCATCGATTCCGACGAGAGCATGAACTTCCGTCAGAAGGAGGTGCTGCTGGAGGCCGTGTTACACAGCAATGCGGAATTCACCTACGGCATCCACGCGCAGCGTTACGACGTGTCGTATCCGTGTGCGCGCAGCGATTTCGCCCGTCTGCTCGATCAGGGTTTCCTTCGCCAGCACGATGACGGGATCCGCCATTTCTTCGTGGCCTCGGACGAGTTCGAGGATGTGTTCGCAACCTATGTGAGGGAGCGCTGCGCCGAAGCCCTTCACCGATACTACCGTGAGGACGGGGCGCTGCGCGACGAATGCAAAAGCCCGGACGACATTGCTGCTGAGTATAACCGGGGCGTGGGATTCTATGAAAAGTCCCTGCTGGACAAGACCTATATCGAGCATTACGACTTCCGGCGCACGCCTATCGCCGACTGTGACGGTCCGCGGAGGCGTCGCCGCTCGAACGACGAGTGACGGAGGGCGAAGGGGAAGGAGGATTTCGGAAGGGCACGGCCGATTCCATTGTCAAAGGAGGGTCAATGAAACGCATCATGAGCGGGCAATCGTGCTCGCACGGTCCAAGCAAGACGAAAGTACTGGTTGTGCTGCTGGCGATTGCGCTAGTGGCTTCGTTCGCAGCATGGGGCTGCAGCCCGAAGGCCGCGAACGACGACGCGAAAGCGCCTGAGAAAAAGGCGGAAAGCGCCGCAAGCGAGAAGGCCGGCGACGGCGTGGACGAGTTGGCGGCGTACAGCGGGTTCCCCACGGAAAGCCGCTTCATCGACAACGTGGCCGCGCTCCCCGGCTTCTACAAGAACACCGAGAAGAACGAGGCCAACGCGAAGGCGAAGGCGCCGCGTCGCTATACCGACCGCAACGGCAACCTCGTGCAACCGGTCCCTGCCGATGAGCTGGGATGGAACAATACGTACCTCGATGCCGACAAACGCGGGTGCACATCGTGCCACACGTTGGAGAACGCGCTGATGAGCCTGCCTACGTACCATCGCCTGATCTTCTTCGGGTATCCCACCGAGCAGGGCTATCAGAACTGCATCGCGTGCCACTCCGACTCGTATTCGGGGCATAAGCTGGCCGATGCCATTCACACGCTGCATATGAACAGCACGATGTTCCTGAACGACGACGACGGCAACTGCCAGTCGTGCCACTACATCAACCCCGACACCGGCGTGTTCGATCGCTGGGACGAGGTCAAGTACGACCTGTACAAGGGCATCACCGACGTGAAGGCCGACGAGCTGAAGGCTTCGGTCTCCTACGATCAGACCACGGTCACGCCGGCTGAAAACCGCATCTTCAAGACCGTGAAAGACGAGCCCAGCCAGTGGTTGACCGACGATTCCAAGCAGGATAAGTCCATCTACGAGAACTGGGTCATCTCCATCGACGGCGATTGCGAGAACCCCGTCGAGATGACGCTTCCCGAGATGGAGCAGCAGTTCGGCACCGTGAAGCAGGTCATGAAGATGGACTGCACCATCAACGGCGTGGGCCAGGCCACCATCATGCAGAGCGAGGTGGAGGGCATTCCGCTGAAGGCCATCATCGACTACGCGAAGCCGAAATCGGGCGCCAACGTGGTGAGCCCCATCGGCAGCGACGGGTACGACTACGCGAAGATGGGCATCGACTGGCTGCTTGAGAACGACGCGGTCATCGTCACGAAGATGGACGGCGAGCTGCTGCCCAACTCGCAGGGCTATCCCTGCATGATCTGGGTGAACAAGACGTCCGGCGGCAACTTCACGAAGCGCATCTCCAACCTCACGTTCATGACGGTGCCCGACGACAAGATCGACGCCGAGCTGTACGTGGGCCAGTTCACCGACGACCGCACGGGCGAGATCTACTCCAAGCCCAACAGCGGCGTGCTGAACTATCCCACCGGCATCGTGCTGTCCGGCGAGGAGGCGAAGACCGTGCATCTGGAGGGTTTCGCCGACGCATGGGACGAGCCCATCAAGAAGATGGAATTCTCCTTCGATCACGGCGAGACGTGGACCGTGGTGGACACGCCCGACAACAACGCCGACAACTGGACGTACTGGCGCATGGACTTCACGCCGCCCGCGGCCGGCGCCTACCTGTTGGACATCCGCACGACCAGCATCACGCCCGACGGCGCCGATCGCGTCTGCCAGTACGACACCCAGTTCATGTTCACGGTAGAGTAGGGGGTACGATAATGAAAACAACGACGCAACGCGGTCGTGCCACGATCTCTGCCCTCGCGGGGTTCACCATGGTCGCCTCCATGGCGGCCGCGCCGGCGGTGGCGCTGGCCGGCGAACCCGCTACCGACGAGCCCGTGGCCGCCGGCGGCACCGAGGCCGCGACGAACGGCACGGCTGTCGAGAGCGCACAGGTCACGCCCGCCCAGGTGGAGGGCGAGTTCTCGTTCGACCAGACCACCATCACGTCCAACGAGGTGATCAAGACCTTCTTCCAGCGCGTGTCGCAGGCCATCTGCGGCGCGACGGTGCCCCTCGTGGCGGACAACCCGCTGGGCTGGAAGCTGTCCGTGTCGGGCGACGTGGAAACGGCGTTCACCGCTTCGGTGGGCGACCTCGCCAACGAGGAGTCGACCAGCAACGTGATGACCTGCACCTGCGGCGGCAACCCCGCCGGCGGGCGCGCCATCGTCACCGCGGACGTGACGGGCATCCCGGTGGAGCATCTGCTGGCGAAGGCCGGCGCGGCTCCGGGTGCGAACGCCGTGACGTTCGTGTCGGCCGACGGCACGCAGCAGACGTTCCCGCTGGGCTACGTGGTGGGGCGCCATGCGGTGCTGTCCTACGAGATCAACGACGAGGACCTGTCGGCCTCCGTGGGCGGCAGCAACCAGCTGTGGATGACGAAGACGCCGGCGAACTACTTCGTGCGCGACGTCGTGGAAATCGTGGTGTCCGCCGAGGACGTCGCGCCCGCGACTCCGGGTGCGGCCGACGAGCATCCCAACAGCCCCAACGCGGGCGTGCTCGCGGGAACGCAGGGCTAGGGGGCGCACGATGATCGCTCCGATGCAGGTATCCGTGGGCAAGCCGGTGACGTTCAGCGGGTACGCCGAGGACTACGGCAAGCAGATCGTGTCGGTGCAGTTCTCGCTCGACAACGGCGCGAACTGGACCACGTACGACGTGTCGGATTCCACCGACGATCTGTGGGTGCACTGGACGTTCTCGTACACGCCCGAGCGGCCCGGGTTCTACCGGCTGCTCGTGCGCTCGGTGAACGACGCCGGCGCGGCCAGCCCGCTCGCGGACGTGGCCGAGTTCACGGCCGCCTAAGGTGGGGGAGGGGCCGGGTGCAGAGCGCCCCGGCTCCTCCTCAGCGCCGTTCCGTCCGATACTCGCGGGGAGTGGCGTTGTAGCGCCGTTTGAACGCGGCGCTGAATTTACTGGGGTTCGCGTAGCCCACCCGTGCGGCGATGGTGGCGACGCTTTCGTCGGTGACCTCGAGCAGCTTCGCGGCCTCCTGCAAGCGCCTTTCGCGCAGGTACGTGGGAACGGGCACGCCGTACACTCCCTGAAAGTAGTTGTTGAGGCTGGTCACGCTGATGCCGAACGAGTCGGCGATGTCGCGCAGCCGGTAGTCGCACCCCAGATCGGCGCACAGCCGATCATGCGTCGTCCGCGCGATGCGCATGTGCGATTTCGTGTAATACGAATGTCGGCGCCCCGTCGGCAACCCCCGCGCCTTGACGTGCAGCAGCACCTCCATGAACCGCAGCTTGCTGCGCGGCGCATCGAACGGGTCCACCAGCGCCTCGAACGACGCCATGAGCGCGTTCAGCTGGTCGTCTCCCTCGAACAGCACCGCAGGGTCGAGCTGTTCGATCCAGGAGCCGAAAGAGAAACCCGCCTCGCGCATCACTCCGTACGCCGGCTCGTTCGTCACCCCGTCGCTGAAGCACAGTTTGATGCCGCGGTATCGGCCGAGCGGGTACCGGTATTCGCTCGGCAGGCGCCGCGACGCGCTCAGGCAGCAGTCGCCCGGTTTCACGATGATCGCGCTTTCGCCCGGCATGGCCACCTCGCACCGTCCCTCCTGGCAGTAGTCCAGGGTGATCCAGCACCCGCGAACCTCTTGGGCGTTCACGAGGATGGGGCATATCTCCAAGTTGAAATCGACCGTTGCGATGAAGAGACGCGGCGAGGCGAAGAGCGTTGTCATGCGGCCGCGCCCCTGCTCGTTCTCGACGAGCAGCGTGTGGGCGCCGCCGGGCTCGACAACCACGCGCATGCCGCGGTCGAGCTGCAAGGTGCCGAATGGTTCGAGTACGTTCGTGGTGGCCTCCTGTCGGTCGGTCCTTCGTTCCTATTGTATCCCGCCGGTAGTTAGAAATGGCTAACTCGTTTGCGTTTGGAGCAGAAGAAGACGCATGGAGTTGAGTGGAGCGATCGCAAACCCTTACCCTTGTCGCGCGACCTCTAGGTACGACAAGGAGAAATCATGAGCAAATTGAGCGATGCGGCCACGGGAGACGTGGCTGTGATATCCGGAGTGGAAGGGGATGCGCGGTTCGTCGGACGCGTCACGTCCATCGGGCTGACCGTGGGCTGCGAAGTGCAGGTGCTGCAGAACGTGCGCAAGCGACCGGTGCTGGTGTACGGGCGCGACAGCGTGATAGCCGTCGATGCCGAAGACTGCGCCCGCATCGACGTGCAGGTGCGCTCGTGAGCGCGCGGGAGGCGGTGCTCGAAGAGCTGGACGCCGCGGTGTCCGCGCCATCGGGCGCAGCGGTGGTCTCCGGGGCGCCCACCTGCTCCGTCGCCTTGCTCGGTCAGCCCAACTCGGGCAAATCAACCCTGTTCAACGCGCTGACCGGTTCGCGGCAGCGCGTGGGGAACTGGCCGGGCAAGACGGTGGAGAAGAAGGAGGGCGGTTTTTCGCGCGGCGGCGTCGATTACGCGGTGTGCGATCTTCCCGGCACCTACAGCCTCTCGGCGAATTCGGAGGAGGAAGTGGTCACGCGCGACTACATCGCCTCGGGCAGGGCCGACGTCGTATGCGTGCTCGCGGACGCCTCGCAGCTGGAACGAAGCCTGTACATGCTCGCCGACTTCGCGGGCGTCGATTGCGCCTGCATGCTCGTGCTGAACCTCATGGACGTCGCCGAGGCCCAGGGCAAGCGCATCGACGCGAAGGTGCTGGAGCGCAGGCTCGGGATACCGGTCGTGCCGTTCGTCGCGGCCGATCGCGCGCACTGCGACCTGTTCTATCAGGCGCTCGATCGTGCCATCGCCGACCCTCATGCGCTTGATGCGACCGCGCTGGCCGAGGCGTGCCGCGTCGAGTTCGGAGCCGTCTACGACGACGTGCGCGCCCTCGTGCCGGAGCGGAGCGTCGGCGCGCTGACGCCGGCTTGGCTGACGGGCAAGCTGCTCGAGGGCGACGTTCCGGTCCGCGCGCTGGTCGACGAAGCGCTCGACGAACGCGATCGAGCGCGCTTGGCGGCCGCGCTCGAGCCGATCGAGCACGGCGTGCAGCGTGGAGGGACGTGCAAGTTCTCATGGATCGACGGGGTGCTCGACGGCGCCGTTCGGGGTTCCCGCACCCGCTCGACGCTCTCGAGATTCGACCGCATCGCCACGGGATCGCGCTGGGGCAAGCCCCTCGCCATCGGCATCATCCTGGTGGGGCTCCTGGCGACGTTCGTCCCCGCCATGCCCATCATGGCGGTGGGCGGCCTGTTCTCGCTCATCGGCGAGTACGCGGCCGCAGGGCTCGTCGCCCTGGGAGCGCCCGCTGTGCTGGGCAGCTTCGTGAGCGGCGTCCTGTTCGACAGCCTGCGATTCGCCACGATGATGGTGGGCTTCGTGTTCGGCATCAACCTCGTGTTCGGCGCGCTCGAGGAAGTGGGCTACATGGCCCGTATCTCGTACGTGTTCGACTCCACGATGGCGCGCTTCGGCCTGCAAGGCAAGTCCATCATGCCGTTCGTCGTGTGCCTGGGGTGCACCATCGGCGGCGCGTCGGGCACCCGCGTCATCGACTCATGGGGTCAGCGCGTGCTGACCGTCGCCATGGCATGGGCGGTGCCCTGCGCTTCCACCTGGGGCGTCGTGCCGGTGCTGGCGGTGGCGTTCTTCGGGCCGTGGTCGCCTGTCGTTGTGGTGGCCATCTTCCTGACCTCGTTGCTGCTCATGTACCTCGTGGGAAAGCTGTTCGGGCCGCACCTCGTGAGCGGCGACGAGCGCGCCGGTTTGGTCATGGAGCTGCCCCCGTACCATGCACCGCGCTGGAAGAACGTGTTCTCGACGGCGATCGCCCGCTCGAAGCACGTGTTCAAGCGAGCGGTGCGCGTGGTGTTCATCGTGACCGCGGTGGTGTGGCTGCTCGTCTACAGCCCGGACGGCAACCCGCAGAACACGGCCCTGTACGCGATCGGCGAGGCTATCGAGCCGGTGACCAGCTTCTTCGGCCTGGGGTGGCAGACGTTCATGGCGTACCTATGCGCGATGGCCATCAAGGAGTCGGCGTTGGGCGTGCTGTCGGGGCTGTTTCTGGGCACGGGGACGCTCACCACGGCCGTTGGCGGCATGGGGCCGGTGGCCGCCGACATCGGCCAGGTGATGGCGTCGGCCATCTCGCAGCCCGAGGCGCTCGCGTTCATGTTCGCGTTCACCTTCAATGTGCCATGCATGGCCTCGGTGGCGGCTACCTACGGCGAGACGCATTCGGGGAAGTGGACGGCGCTCATGATCGCGTTCTACTTCTGCGCATCGCTCGCGCTCGCGTTCGTCGTGTTCCACGTATCGTCGCTGTTCCTGGGGTAACGTCCTCCCGCGCCTCCCCGGAGCGCCTAGCGCATGGCGGCGCGGTAGGCGCTGGGGGTGGTGTGGTGGGTGCGGGCGAACAGCTCGGCCAGGCGCTCGGGGCGGTAGCCGACGGCTGCGGCAACCTGCGCCACGGGCGCGTCGCCGGCGGCCAGCAGCTCGGCGGCCTTCGCGCAGCGCAAGCGCTGGCGGTACTCCACGATGGTGCAGCCGCACGCCTGCTTGAAGGTGCGCCGCAGCTTGGTCTGGCCCATGCAGGCGATGCGGGCCAGCTCGTCGGCGTCCACGGGCGCGGCCAGCTGCTGCTCCAGGCGCCGCCGCACGCGCTCGATGGCGTGCATGTCCTCGCTGGCCAGTTCGCTGGCGCGCTCGCCGGCCATCGCGCGCGACTTGTCCACGACGAGCGCCACCGCTTCCTCAACCTTGCTGCGGTAGAACAGCCGCGCCGACGCGCCGCGTCCGCGGTAGGCTTCCACCTGCTTGAGCAGCACCACCATCTCGGGGAAGTCGGAAAGCCCGTCGATGCTGGCGAACGCCTCCTCGGCGCTGAAGGCCTCATCCCGGTACACCTCGCGCAAATACTGCTCGTAAAACGGCGGGGCGAGCATGATCTCGACGTTGCGGATGGGCGTGCCGGCCCGGCACAGGCAGTCCCAATGCGGCGTGTCCAGAACGTGCCCCTCCAGGTAAGGTGCCTCCACCGTGCGGTTCGTGACGCTCTCGACGCAGCTTCCCGACAGGTAGTAGCGCACCGAGACGAAGCGCGGATGCCGGCATTGCTCGCGGAAGTCGCGGGGGAACAGCATGTCGGTCGCCGAGATGGCGAAATCGCGCTCGGCGTACAGCCAGAAGTATCCCGAGGCCACGTCGCGCGGCATGCGGAACATGCGCCCCTCGCGTTCGGGCGCGCCCACGTCCGCCGCGCACGTTTCCTCCATCTGCATGTCGGCGAGGCAGGGGAGGAACACCTCGCGCATGATGTCGTAGTCGGCGCATGCGGCAGCCGTGCCGTCCCGATTTCCGTCTGCGCGAATCAACGCGCCCTCCTTCCGTTCCAACGCGTTTGCGCGCCCGCCCTTGCGCCCGGACGCGCTCGTCTCTAAGTTAGACCAGGATAACATGATAGAGCGATAGGAGCATATATGGCATCATCAGAAAACAAACGCGAGCTCATACTCACCCGATCGCCCGGCAGGCTCATGGTGTCGTTGAGCCTGCCGGCTATCGTGGGCATGGTGGTCATCGGCCTGTACACGTTCGTCGACGCGATCTACGCAGGTCAGCTGATCGGCGTTGACGCGATGGGTGCGGTGTCCATCGCATACCCGTTCACGTTCATCAACTCGGGGCTGGCGGCCATGATCGGCATGGGCTCGGCCTCCGTGCTGTCGCGGGCCATCGGCGCGCGCGATCAGAAGAGCATCGACCAGGTGATGGGCAACCTCGTCGTCATGAACCTCGTGCTGTCCCTCGCCGTGACGGTGGTGGGCGTCGCGTTCGCCCGCCCGCTGCTCGCGCTCACGGGCGCGGAAGGCGCCATGCTCGACCTGGGGGAGTGCTACCTGCGCATCATATTCCTCGGCAGCCTGTTCGTGAACTTCGCCCAAAGCTCGAACATGATCATGCGCGGCGAGGGGGGAGCTGGCCCGCGCCATGGGCATCATGGCCGGCGGCGCCATCCTCAACATGGTCCTCGCGCCGGTGTTCATCCTCGCGCTGCGCGATCAGGGGCTGGGCCTGGAAGGAGCCGCGTGCGCCACCGTGCTGTCGCAGGCTGTGCTGGCGGGCGTGATGCTATGGTGGTTCGTCAAGCGCGAGAAGACGGCGCGCATCGTGCGCGTGGCGGCGTCGCGCGCGGTGCTGGCCGAGGTGGCGAAGGTGGGCGTGTCGGCCATGCTCATGCAGGTGCTCACGCTCGTCCAGCAGGCGATCATCTACCGCGCGGCGGCCGAGTGGGGCGGCGCGGAGTGGCAGGTGCTGTTCGGCGCGGCGCTGCGCATCCAGTCGTTCGCGTTCATCCCGCTGTGGGGTATGAGCAACGGCTTCCAGCCCGCGGCGGGCACGAACTACGGCGCCGGGCTGTACGACCGCGTGAGAAGGTGCACCGTGGCGTTCTCGCTGGGGGCGACGGGGCTTGCGCTGCTGTTCTGGATACCCGCCATGCTGTTCCCCGAGGCCGCGTTGTCGCTGTTCATCACCGATCCGGCGCTCGTGGCGCAAGGCGTTGACGACTTCCGCGTGTTCTTCGTCGCCTATCTGGCGATGGGCGTCATGGTGATGGGCATCACGCTGTTCCAGTCGTTGGGGAAGGGCGGTTTGGCGGCGCTGCTCGCGCTTGCGCGGCCGTTGCTGCTGTTCGTGCCGCTCGTGCTGATCGTGCCGAACCTGGGCGGTCTCGGCATCCACGGCGTGTGGCTGGCCTGCGCGATCACCGACGGCTTGCTGGCGCTGATCGCCGTCGCCCTCATGGTGCGCACGTGCCGCGGGATGGGGAAGGGCCGCGCGCGGACGGCCGCGATCGAGGAGGGGGAAGCCGCGCGGGCGTAACGCGCAGGCGGCCCGGGTCGCGCGGCAGGCGCGCGTCCCGGGCCGTTCGCGTGTCTGCTAGCCGGCCAGCAGGTTTCCGACGCGCAGGCATTCGGCGCTGGCCTCGTCGTCGGGGTAGTCGTAGGCGATCACGGAATCGGCCACGTCGACGCCGGCTTCTTCGGCGCGCTTCTCCCACAGCTCCATCCACTCGCCGTCGTTCCACTCGTACGAGCCGAACAGCACCACCTTGTGACCGGCTAAATGGGGCTCTACCTGGTCGTACATCGGGAGGAACTCCATATCCTCCAGCTCTTCGTCGCCCATGGCGGGGCAGCCGAAGGCGAGGGCGTCGTAGTCCTCCACGCGCTCGGCGGTGAAGTCCGCGGCATGCACGAGGTCGGCCGTGCCGCCGGCCGCGCGCACGCCTTGCGCGATGAGGTCGGCCATGGCCTCGGTGTTGCCCGTGCCGCTCCAGTAGACGATTGCAACCTTGCTCATAGGGTATCTCCTTCGTGTCGAGGGATGTCGCATGCGCTCTCTGTTGAGCGAGGTGCGCGACGAAGCCGCGCCGCGCACCTCGCTCAACAGAGCCGCGTCCCGCGTCTCACGTGCCGTCCGCTCGCGCGCTAGCCGGCCGCGCGGAACGCCTCGGCGGCGGGGAAGTCCTCGTCCACCGCGGCGAGGCATTCGATGGAAACGCCCTCGTCGAACAGCTGCTGGTACATGGTGGTGCAGTTTTTGTAGCAGCAGAAGCACGTTTGGGCGTCGCGCTCTTTCGCGTATACCTTCCAGCATCCGCTGCACAGGAAATTCTCGCCTTCGTTGTCGATGAAGCCGATGACGTCCTCGTAGGGATAGCCCAGGAAGAAGCCGATCTCGTGCGGGAACGAGCAGCGTCCCGTCATCTGGCTTTGCAGGTCGGTGCCGCAGATGCGCTTGTGCAGCTTCTCGATGCAGGCCGACAGCGACGAGGGGTCGTAGCCCTCGGCGGTCAGGAACGCGGCCACCTGCTCCTGCTGGATGGCGCGCGTGAGCAGCCGGGGCCGGTACACGTACACGAGCGCCCCGCTCGTGCGGCGGGCCAGCACCTCGATGCGCACGCCGTGCGGCGCCAGCTTGGCGCGGCAGGCGCGCAGCGCGTCGGACAGCTGGTCGTCGCGCAGGGCCGCCGCGGTCGGGCGCCGTCCGTGCTGGACGGCCGTGGGGGAGAGGGTGCTGCGGCAGGTGAACAGGTTCGCGGGTTTGAGCGCCGCGAGCGTGGGGGTGCAGTGGTGCACCAGCTTGCGTTCGAACGCTTCGCAAGGCGATAATTCCTGCTCGATTGCTTCCATGCGGCCTCCCTCGGGCAGCGCCTCCGCGGGTGTCGGATGCGCCTATAAGTTAGCTTTGGATAACATATACCCGAGTGTCGGAGGTTCGTCAAGCACGGATCCGAAAAAGCGCGAGACGCGCAACGTATGCGGCAGCGCAGGACCCGCGGACGTTGCGCTCCTCGCCTTGCGTCGTTCTCCCCGAGCTGCGCAAGGGGTCGGCATCCGGGCGTCCGAATGTTTCACGTGAAACATTCGTTCTGGTTTCATTCGAGGCGCGACCCTCGACGATCCCTCGATCGCCTCCGCTCAGGCGCTGCGGCGGCGGTAGGCGCTGGGGGGCACGCCGGTGCGGCGGCGGAAGGCTTCGGCGAACGCGCCGGGCTTGCGGTAGCCCACGGCGCGCGCGATGTGGGCGATGGGCTCGTCGGTGGAGTTGAGCAGCTCGATGGCGCGCTCGATGCGCGCGTCCGCGACGAACGCCGCGGGCGAGGTGCCGTACGCCGCCTTGAACGCGGCCTTCAGCTTCGTCTGCCCCATGCACGCGCGGCGTGCGAGCTCCTCGCAGGACAGGGCGCCCGCGAGATTGCCGTTGATGTGGGCGCTCAGGTCGTCGAGGGCCGCGCGATCCTCCTTCGACAGCGACGGCGCGCTCCCTTCGGCGCGCTCCGCCTCGATGGCCGCCGCGCGTTCGATGACCAGCGCGAGCGCCTCGGCCACGGCGCCCTCGTAGAACAGGGTGGCCGCCATGCCCGTGCCCTGATAGGCGCGCACCTGTTTGAACAGGGCGACCAGCTCGGGAAAGTCGGTGCGGCCGTCAACCAGCGCGAAGGCGCGCCGCACGTCGGGGATGTTCCCGAAGCGGGCCTGCAGGTAGTCGCGGTAGTAATCGGGCGAGATGGTGATGGAGGTCGCGCGGGTCGCCGAACCCGGCTGGTAGAGCGCCACGTACTCAGCGCCTTCCTCGGCGAGGTAGGTGGATATGGCCCCGGCGCGCAGCGTGCTGCCGCCGCTCTGCACGATGAGGTCGGCGGCTTCGTAGTATCCGATGGACAGGTGCTCGGCGTGGCGGTAGCGCATGACGCCGGCGTGCTCGAACGTCATGTCGAAGGCGTTGACGGCGAAGAGGTTGTCGTGGAAGTAGGCCCAGTATTCGCCGTGCCCGCAGCCGTTCGCGAACCGGTAGACGCTGCCCGCCGAACCGTATCCCGGCACCGTGCCGGCGGGCACCATGTCCCAGAGGCGGAACGCCTCGTCGTACATGTCGTCTTTGATGCTGCGCATTCGCTTCCTCCTCCGTCTGCCCCCGGGCTGCCGATCGCGTGCGTTCCGCACTGCCCGAAACGGTCGTTTCGCTACCGTGAATCGTCGCGCGCGCCCGTCGTCGCTGCTGCCGTCCGGCTGATTCGCTCATTATACCAAAAAGTTACCGAGGGTTAACAACGCGCTGCCGGTTGGCGGCGTTCGACGGGAAAGGAGCGTGCGCAATGGCATCGAACGTGGCAAACACGCAGGGGGAGAGGGCGGCTTCCGCGACGGCGAACCGGTGGACGACGCGGGATGTGCTCACGTTCGTCATCTTCAACATCGTCATCATCGTGGCGACGATGGTCGTGAAGCTGGCGGAGGACGCGGTGCTCTCGCCGCAGAACACCTTCTTCGTGGGATCGTGGCTGTTCCCGCTGGTATCCACTCCGTTCTACCTGGTCATGGCCGATCGCATCGGCAAACGCGGCGTGCTGGGCGGCTCCATCCTGCTGTTCGGCGTCCTGTACACGTTCATGGGCGGCCTGTACTGCGCGCCCGTGGCCGTGGTGGGCGCCGTGATCGGCGAGCTGGTGATGTGGGGGAAGGGGTCGTACCGCAGCATCGTGCGTTCGGCCGTGGGCTTCTTCGTGTACTGGGCGACGTTCGCCTGTTACGGCATTATCCCGTATCTCCTGTTCAAGGATGCGTACATGGAGCAGCTGGGCGCGTATTACAGCGCGAGCGACGTGGCCGCCATGGTGTCGCAGTACACGGAGCTGCCGTGGATCCTGCTCATGCTGGCGATGTTCGCCGCCGGCACGGCGCTCGGCGCGGTCATCGGCGCGAAGTTCCTGAAGAAGCACGTCCGCAAAGCGAAGATCGCGTAAGCGCCCGATGGAGACGAGCTCGCAAGCGCGCCCCTTCGCGCGCCCCGACCTGCGCGCGGGCCTGTTCGGCCTCGACCCGCGCACGCATCTGCTGGCCGTCGTGGCGTTCGGCGTTGCGTCCATCGTGCTCACCGGCTTGCTGGAGACGGCGTTGTTGCAGGTGGCTGCCGCGTTGTACCTGGCGGGCAACGGGCGCGCTCGCTTGGCGCTGCGCTCGTGCGCAAGCTTCGCCGTCGTCGCGGGCCTCAGCTTCCTGCCGCTGCCGGGGCTGTACGGGGTGCTGTTCGTGAGCCTGCTGCACATGGTGCCGCCGTTCACGGCGGGCTGCGCGTTGTTCTCGCTGTCTCCTTCGGCTATCATGTGCGCGCTCGCGCGGTGGCGCGTGCCGCAGCGCGTGCTCGTGGGCGTGTGCATGCTGTTCCGCTTCGCGTCGGTGCTCTCGTTCGAGGCGCGCTCCATCGTGCGCGGCATCCGGCTGCGCGGGGTGTTCCCGCGCGCGATCGACGTGGCGCTGCATCCCGCCCTCGCCTACGAGTGCTGCTACACGCCGCTTGTCATGCGCTGTTTGCGCCTGTCGGCCGAGCTGGCCGCGTCGGCGGAGCTGCGGGGCATCGAGGCCGACGGCGTGCGCACGTCGGTGCATCATGTGGGATTCGAGGCGCGCGACGCCCTTGCCGCCGTGGCGGTGCTGGCCGTGTGCGCGGGGCTGTGCGTGTGGGGGAAGGTGGCGTGATGGCGCAAGCGCAGGACAGCGAGCGGGCGGCGGCCGTGCTGCTCGACCGGGCTTCGTTTCGCTACGTGGACGAATCCGAGCGGGGGTTGGAAGCGGAAGCGGGTTCTGCCGCGCCCGCATCGGGCAGCCGCGTGGACGACGTGTCGCTGTCGGTGGCTCCCGGCCGCTGCCTCGTGCTGTGCGGGCGCTCGGGCGACGGCAAGTCCACCGTGTTGCGCCTGGTGGACGGGTTGGCGGGCACGTTCTTTCCCGGCGATCTGACGGGCGTCGTGGAGGTGTGCGGCGCCGACGTGCGCCGGCTCGCACCGCGGGAGCGCACCGAGCGCCTCGGCGTGGTGATGCAGGACCCGCGCAGCCAGTTCTTCATGGGGACGGTGGGTGACGAGATCGCGTTTTCGGCCGAGAACCTGGGGGTGGACCCCGCCGAAACCGTGCGCCGCGTGCATGCCGCCGCCGAGACGTGCGGCGTGGAAGGGCTTCTGGGCGAGAAGCTGTCCGAGCTGTCGAGCGGCCAGAAGCAGCGGGTGGCCCTCGCCGCCGCCATCGCGTGCGGTCCGGCCGTGCTCGTGCTGGACGAACCCACGTCCAACCTGGACGCGCAGGGCTCCGAGGCGCTCGTGCGCATCCTGGCCGAGCTCAAGCGCCGCGGCACCGCGGTGGTGGTATCCGAGCATCGGCTCCACCAGCTGCTGCCGGTGGCCGACGCCTACGTGTGCCTGCGCGCCGGCCGCGTCGTTGAGCGGTGGAGCGCCGACGCGTTCGCACGGCTCGGGCTGGAGGACGCGGCGGCATACGGCTTGCGGCATCCGGACATGGCCGCGCCCGCGCCGGGCGTCGGCGGCGTTGCGCCTGCAGCGAGCGGTTGGCGGGTCGAGGGGCTGACGTACCGCTACCCGTCCACGAAGCGGGGCATCCGCGACTTCGATGCCGCGTTCGCCTGCGGGGCGGTGACGGTGATCGAGGGCCCGAACGGGGCGGGCAAGACCACGCTCGCGAAGGTGCTGTGCGGCGCGACGCGCGAGCAGGCGGGGCGCGTGACGTTCGACGGCCGCCCCGTGCCGCGCCGCGAGCGACGGCGGCGCAGCTACTTCGTCATGCAGGACGCCGACTAC
>ENA-OQIL01000037-OQIL01000037.1-human-gut-metagenome-genome-assembly--contig:-NODE-37-length-65107-cov-28.196676_pt1 | contig 65107 bp, 58 predicted proteins | sample MGYA00242583_ERZ504748 | MGnify/ENA primary metagenome ERZ504748 (study PRJEB26092, sample SAMD00036191) | human gut metagenome | host: Homo sapiens | study: EMG produced TPA metagenomics assembly of...
AGCTGGTGGAAAAAATTTTTAAGGAGGAGCCAGATGAATAAGTATTTTGTATTGCGAAAAACAAACCGGATGCGTACCGAGTTGCTGACTGAAAAAAGTCAGGAGCAGCTTAAAGAAGTGATTCGTTATCTTCGCCGGGTCAGCTGGGACTTCTGTGGTATCGAACTTGTGCGCAGCGATTTGCTTGATATTGCAATCCAAGCCAACAAGGAAAATCAGGAACTGTTTCATTCGATTTCGGACGCAAAGACCTTTGTGGAAGAGGTCAAGCCAAGCTTGAAAACACTGAGAGCCGGAGATTACTTCTGGTATGTTGCACCGCTGTATTTTCTTTTTTTGGGTGGGGCGTGGAAGGCTTGCTTGCTCTATCCGGTAATTGGAAATTGGGTTTTTGAACTATCCGTAGGGTATCTGATGCAGCTTGTTGTTGCAGTGGCGGCGTTTTGCGTACTTTTCCGCCGGATGATGGAGCAGGTAGGCTTTCCGCCGCGAGAGAATTGGCTGAAGTATGCTGCATGGCTGGTGCTTTATATCGTGATTTTATATGGAACGGGCTGGTTCTTTACCCAGATCGCGGGTAAGATTGTACTGCTGCGGCTTCCGATTCTTAGCTATTCGGTCTTTTGCCTGCTTCTGGGTGCGGGGCTGTATGCGGTACATTTCTGGAGATATGGAAAAGATTCGCGTCTGAGTGCTCGCATATAAAGCAAAAAGCGACTTCGCTGCACTGTGCATAACAGTGCGACGGAGCCGCATACCTTATTAGGTAGTCGCCGACTTAACAAAAAGCTCTGAGATGAAAGTCTCTGGGCTTTTTTTGTTACATGAACATAAAAACACATAGCCGCAAATTTGCAGGAAAAAGCGCTTTTGCCTCGTGTTACAAGGTGAAAGCGCTTTACAATTTTGCAAAAAGGATGCGATTGATCATGAAACGATTCCACCGCCGCTGTCGGCGGCTATGTATTCTGGCGGCACTGCTTGTACTGCTGGTGCTATTTCTGCGGCAGAACGTTCTGCTAGATACTGCCAGCCGACACGCGATCTTACTGGACGCCCAAAGCGGGCGGGTACTGGCGCAGAAACGTGCTGACGAGCGTACTGCACCGGCTTCCCTGACAAAAATGATGACTGTACTGCTGGCCATTGAGACTGAGCCCGATCTGGATAAACAGGTAACACTGCCGGAGGATATTTTTCCAGCCTTACAGACCGAAAAAGCATCTATGGCGGGCTTTGTACCCGATGAGACTGTCACGGTGCGTGACCTGCTCTATGGTGCGATGCTGCCCTCCGGCGCAGAATGCTGTGAGGCGCTGGCGCAGCTGGTAAGCGGCAGTGAAGAAAACTTTGCCGCGCTGATGAACCAAAAGGCCGCAGAGCTTGGCATGAAGAACACCCATTTTACAAATGCGACCGGCCTGACCGACACTGAGCACTATTCCAGCGCGGCAGATATGGCAAAGCTCTTGCAGGCAGCGCTGCACAATACGACCTTCCGCACAATTTTTACAACCGAGCACTACACCACTACGGCGACTGCACAGCACCCGGAAGGCGTTTCGCTGACCAGCACACTGCTGGGCAAGCTGGACGGAACGGAGCTTCCGACGGGAACGCGGATCGAAGGCGGCAAAACAGGGTATACCGCCGCCGCAGGGCTGTGTCTGGCCAGCCTTGCCACCGTGAACGGAAAAGAGTACATCCTTGTTACGCTTGCCGCGCCCGGAGACCACGGGACGGAGCAGTACAATATCCGCGATGCAGTGCATGTGTACCGGAAACTAGCGGATAAAAAATAACCGCGCTACACAGGGCTCGCCTTGCAAACCGGGTGCTCCGGCGGTACAATAGGGACATTCTATCATGGAAAAGGATGTTTGACTATGCGAGACGAAGCCATTGATCTGTGCGGACAGGTGGATTTTACCCGTACCGATGCCATGCCGCTGCTGGAACGGGATGCACAATTCCGCTTTGCCTGTGCGGGCTGCGGCAACTGCTGCCGCGGGCGGGAGGATATCGTGCTGTCCGGGTATGACTTGTGGCGTATTGCTGCCCGGCTGCGTCTGCCGCCGCAGATCGTAGCCCGGGGTTATTGCCGCAGCAGCATTGGCAGGGTGAGCCATTTGCCGGTGCTGCGGCTTGCCCCGGTGAAGGAAAACCGCAACAACTGCCCCTTTCTGACCGAAAACCACTGCGCCATCCATGAGGCTGAGCCGCTGGTGTGTGCGCTGTATCCGCTGGCGCAGGAGATCAGCCGGGCAGGGGAGGTGCACTATTTTTTGCAGCCCACCGGCTGCGGCGGGCAGGTGATCGAAGCAAAGGTGCAGGATTACCTTGCCCGCTACGATGTGCCCGCCCGGGAAGCCATTGACGTGCGCTGGGCGCAGACCTGCATGGCGCTGGAAGATACCGTGGAGCAGCTGGAGGCAGTGCTCAGCCCGGTGCTGGTGCGCCGGATGCAGGCGAAGCTCTGGCAGGCGCTGTATTTTGGTTACGATTATGCACAGGACTATCTGCCGCAGCTGGAAGCAAACCTGCAAACGCTGGACATGGAACTGCACAAACTGACGGAGTATCAGAAAAAACGAAATAATAGTTCGAAATAATTGATAGATGACTTTACTTGAATCGATAATTAAGGCCGTTTTCAGGCAAAAGTGGATTGTTTTGCCAGCGATTCTGTGATATACTTCACGAGTGTAAAGCGAACCTTGTTTGATCCGCTTACAATATCGGCCCGGAGTGCGGCGTCCTGTTGGCTGCAAGGGCTGGAGATAGAGGAGATCATCAATATGCGTAAAATCACTCGTCGTTCCTTCCTGACTGCAGCCGCTGCCTGCGGTGCAGCAGCTGCCCTTTCCGCCTGCGGCGGTTCTTCCTCCGCATCTTCTTCTGCGGCAGCGTCCTCCACGGTTGCTTCTGCATCGGTCGCTGCCGCTTCCAACGGCGAAAAATTCACCGTTGGCATCTGTCAGCTGGTGCAGCACGCTGCACTGGATGCCGCTACACAGGGCTTTGAGGACGCGCTGACCGCTTCCTTTGGCGAGAACGTCACCTTCGACTTCCAGAATGCACAGGGTGATTCCGCTACCTGCGCCACCATTGCCAACGGCTTTGTTTCCTCCGGCGTGGCACTGATTATGGCAAATGCTACCCCTGCTTTGCAGGCTGCACAGGCTGCTACCAACACCATCCCCATTCTGGGCACTTCCGTTACCGAGTACGGCGTGGCACTGGGTCTGGATAACTTCTCCGGCACCGTGGGCGGCAACGTCTCCGGCACCTCCGATCTGGCACCGCTGGATCAGCAGGCAGACATGATCGTGGAGTGGATGCCCGAGGTCAAGAAGGTCGGCCTGCTGTACTGCTCTGCCGAGGCAAACAGCCAGTATCAGGTAGACGAAGTACAGAAGTATCTGGAGGCCAAGGGCGTGACTGCTACCCAGTACGCTTTCTCGGATTCCAACGACCTGTCCTCCGTCTGCCAGAAGGCTGCAGACGAGAACGATGCACTGTATGTGCCCACCGATAACACCGTTGCCGCCAATACCGGCATTGTGGACGGCATCTGCCGCCCGGCTAAAAAGCCTGTGTTCGCCGGTGAGGAGGGCATCTGCTCCGGCTGCGGCGTGGCCACCCTGTCTATCAGCTACTACGACTTGGGCTACACCACCGGTGAGATGGCAGTCAAGATCCTGAACGGCGAGAGCGACATCTCCACCATGCCCATCGAGTACACCGATGTGACCAAAAAGTACAACAAGGCCATCTGCGATGACCTTGGCCTGACCGTACCGGAAGGCTATGTAGAGATCGAAGCCTGATAACAGCAAAACCGGAACAATATAAAAATAGCGGAGAAGAGTGGATTCTTGCTCTTCTCCGCTTTCCCGTATCAAAGCGGGAGATAAAAAAGTGTAACGTTTAGGAGGAAATTGTTTTGGAAATCATTGCAAGACTTGCAAACCTGCCGGGCGCTTTACCGGGTGCCTGTGCGCAGGGGCTTATCTGGGGTATCATGGCCATTGGCGTGTACCTGACCTACCGTATTCTGGATGTAGCCGACCTGACCGTGGACGGCAGCTTCGGTACCGGCGGCGCGGTGTGCGTCATGTGCCTGCTTTCCGGCATGAACGTCTGGGCAGCATTGCTGGTGGCTGTGCTGGCCGGCCTTGCTACCGGCCTTGTCACCGGCCTGCTGCACACCTTTATGGGCATTCCCGCCATTCTGGCCGGTATTCTGACCCAGCTGGCACTGTATTCCATCAACCTGAAGATCATGGGCAAGGCCAACCAGTCCATCAACGTGGATAAATACGGCCTGCTCATCTCCCTGCGCTGGGTCAAGGAATTTGCCCTGCACAACCCCATCATCATGGTCATCCTTGCTACGGCGGTTGTTATCGGGGTGCTGTACTGGTTCTTCGGTACGGAGCTGGGCTGCGGCATCCGCGCTACCGGTTCTAACCCTGCCATGTCCCGCGCACAGGGCATCAACACCAACTTCAACATCGTGCTGGGTCTGGCCGTTTCCAATGCGCTGGTAGCACTGTCCGGTGCGCTGCTCAGCCAGTATCAGGGCTTTGCAGATGTTGGCATGGGACGCGGTGCCATCGTCATCGGTCTGGCTGCCGTCATCATTGGCGAGGCCGTGTTTAGCCGCATCTTCCATAACTTTGCCCTCAAGCTGGCCTCTGTTTCCATTGGCGCGATCATCTATTATATCGTCATTCAGCTGGTGCTGACACTGGGCTTTGATGCAAATCTGCTCAAGCTGCTCAGTGCCTCCGTGGTGGCAGTGTTCCTTGCCGTGCCGTACTGGAAGGGCAAATACTTCTCGAAGCCGGTCAAAAAGGCAAAGGAGGACGCAAAAAATGCTTGAGATCCAAAATGTTTCCAAAACCTTCAATGCAGGCACGGTGAACCAGAAGATCGCCCTGAACGGCCTGAACCTGAAACTGAACGAGGGCGATTTCGTTACCGTCATCGGCGGCAACGGCGCAGGCAAATCCACCATGCTGAATGCCGTTGCCGGTGTGTGGCCGGTGGACGAGGGCAAGATCCTCATTGACGGCGTGGACGTCACCCGCCTGAGCGAGCATCAGCGCGCCGCTTATATTGGCCGCGTGTTCCAGGACCCCATGACCGGCACTGCCGCCACCATGCAGATCGAGGAAAATCTGGCGCTGGCAGCTCGGCGCGGCAAGCGCCGCACCCTGCGCATCGGCATCACCAAGGCAGAGCGGGAGCAGTACCGTGAACTGCTCAAGACCCTTGATCTGGGCCTTGAGGATCGACTGACTGCCCGCGTGGGGCTGCTTTCCGGCGGTCAGCGGCAGGCGCTGACCCTGCTGATGGCTACCATGAACAAGCCGAAGCTTCTGCTGCTCGATGAGCACACCGCTGCACTGGACCCCAAAACGGCTCTGAAGGTGCTCACCCTCTCGGCACGCATCGTGGAGGAGAACCATCTGACCACCATGATGATCACCCACAACATGAAGGATGCCATCAAATACGGCAACCGCCTCATCATGATGCACGAGGGTCACATCATCTACGACGTGGCAGGGGAGGAGAAGCAGAAGCTGCACGTCTCCGATCTGCTGGCCAAGTTCCAGATCGCCAGCGGCGGCGAGTTTGCAAATGACCGCATGATCTTGTCCAACTAAGCAAGAACAGAAGGACGTTCCATCCGCTTACGGTTGGAGCGCCCTTTTTTATCCCGCGATTACAATGCAAAAAACAGGCTCCCTGCCATTGGCAGGGAGCCTGTTGCTGTATGCGGCTTACCGCTTGATATCGTAATTCATGTTCATCAGGTTGCGGATGGTGCTCACATCATCGGTGATGTTGGCATCGCCGTGGATGGTGTGTTTGATGGCGCTGCTGGCCACTGCAAAGTTGATCATATCCATGGCTTTGTAGTTGTGCAGCATGGCGTAGATCAGGCCGCTGGCAAAGGCGTCGCCGCCGCCCACGCGATCCAGAATGTTAAAGGTGTACAGTTTGCTCTCGAAGGTGTGACCCTCGTACCACATAAAGGCCTTCAGGCTGTTTTCACTGCCGCTGTGGGCGTAGCGCACATGGCGGGCGATGCACTTCAGGTTGGGGTAGCGCTCGATAAACCGCTGGAAAATCTCGTCTTGCTGCTCGTAGCTGGGCTGCAGGGGCACACCGTCCTTCCAGTCGCCCTTGCTGTGGTCGTTTTCGTCCTTCCACAGGTGGTAGGGCTCAATGCCCAGCAGCACATCCACGTAGGGCAGGCACTCGGTGCAGAAGTCCCGTGCCTCCTCCCAAGTCCACAGGGTGGAGCGGAAGTTGCCGTCAAAGCTCACGGTCAGGCCCTTCTTCTTGGCAACCTTCAGCATATCAAGGATCAGGCTGCGGCAGTTGGGTGCCAGTGCCGGGGTAATGCCGCTGAGGTGCAGCCAGTCGTAGCCCTCCAGCAAGGCGTCCAGATCCACCTGAGAGAAATCGTACTCGGTAATGGCACTGTGCTTGCGGTCGTAGATGACCTTGGATGCGCGGATGCCGTAGCCGGTCTCCAGATAATAAGTACCCAGACGGTTAGAAGGGGTCTCGTCCGGCTCGGTCAGGATCATGGGGGTGCAGTGCACATCGTTGGAGCGCAGCCAGCGCACAGCGCTCTTGCCCAGACTGTTGTTGGGTACTACGCTGAAAAAGGTGCTGTCCACGCCAAGGTTTGCCAGCGCCAGCGCAATGTTGGCCTCGCTGCCGCCGTAACTGGCCTCAAAGGCCGATGCCATGCGGATCTTTTCGTAGTTCGGCGGGGTCAGGCGCAGCATGATCTCACCACAGGTGATGAACTTCTGGCCATTGGGCTCGCTGCCAAGGATCGGATTGAAATGTTCCATAAAGCTCCTCCTGATGACATTGCGGAAACCCGCAACTATTAACACATCGTTGTATCCATTATAGTGCGTTCCCGGACAGAATGCAAGCGTTTGCACGCGCAAGCAAGAGAAAATAAGACCGAAAATTTGGTAAAGTTGCTGAAAAGGCTGCTCTGCCGCAGAATTACACTCCGGTCAGGTCAAAGCTGGGGGTGTATTCCTCCTTGGCGCTGCTCTTCTGCTGCATATAGCCCTGCACAAGTCCCTTGTCCATGGCGTAGTTCACCACTCGGCGGTATTCGTAGGTGGTGATGCGCCGCCCGATGCCGTGCTCTGCGGCCTTGTAGAAGGGAGTGTACTGGCTCATGACGCTGGGCAGAAAGCACCCGGGGTCGGCATCGTTCCATGCAGCCATCTGGTCTAGCACGGCAAAGCTGTCCTTCACATGACCCGGCAGCGCCAGATGACGCAAAATGACCCCCTTTTGCAGGATGCCGTCCGCATCGAATACCGGATGTCCGGCCTGCGCCATCATGGCCTCGATGGCGGGCTTTGCCTCGGCAAAATAGTCCGGCGCGGCGGAAAGCTCTGCGGAAAGGGCAGAGGACACATATTTTAAATCAGCCAGCCAGATGTCGATGTACCCGCGCCAAGCCTCTACGCTTTCCACGGTCTCGTAGCCGCCGGTGTTGCACACGATGGGCAGACGCAGCCCTTTGGTGCGGGCAATGTCCAGCGCGGCAATGATCCACGGCTGCCACTGCCCGGGGGTGACCAGATTGATGTTGTGCGCGCCCTGCGCCTGTAAATTCAAAAAGATCTCGGCCAAGTGCTCCACGGTGATCTCTTTCCCCAGCCCCTCGGCACTGATGGGGTAGTTCTGGCAGAAGCAGCACTTGAGGGTGCAGCCGGAAAAGAACACCGTGCCGCTGCCCCTTGTGCCGCTGATGCAGGGCTCCTCCCAGTGGTGCAGGGCAGCGCGGGCAGCTTTTAGCGTAGCGCCCGCCCCGCAGAAGCCGGTGCGCCCGGCGGCACGGTCAGCACCGCAGCGGCGGGGGCAGAGGGTGCAGCGGGAGGGGATGGAAATGGTTTTCGGCATAATATCCAAAGTCCTTTGCTTAAAATTTTCGTATTCAGTATACCACTTTTGGTGCCATTCGTGCTATACTGAAATATAGAGAAACGATAATACAAAAAACGCAACATCTTTGCAGGGCAAGGAATGCGTTATGATGGAGGAGACCATGCGCACCGAAACCGATGAGATTCGCGATAATCTGAAATATCTGACCCTGCTGGCCAGAGATTACCCCTCGCAGGCGGCAGCTGCCAGCGAGATTATCAGCACACAGGCGCTGCTCAAGCTGCCCAAGGGCACCGAGCACTTTATGAGCGACCTGCACGGCGAGAACGAGGCCTTTGTGCACATCCTGAACTCTGCCTCCGGTGTCATCCGGGAAAAGGTGGATGCCGTGCTGGGTGACACCATGCCGGAAGCAGCCCGTGCCGAGCTTGCCACCCTGATCTATTATCCCACCGAAAAGCTGCCTCAGCTTAAAGCACGCTGCACTACCGAGGATGCACTGGAGCAGTGGTATACCCAAACCCTTCTCCAGCTGATCGATATCTGCCGTCTGGTGTCCTCCAAGCACACCCGCGACCATGTGCGCGGCTGTCTGCCCTCCAGCTGCGGCTATATTCTGGACGAGCTGCTCCATGCCCACTTTGAGGATCACGATAAAGACCTGTACTACGGCCAGATCGTGGGCAGCATCATCGAGAACGGCCGCGCCGACCGCTTTATCGTGCGGCTGTGCGAGCTCATCAAGCATTTGGCGGTGGATAAGCTGCATATCGTGGGCGACCTGTTTGACCGCGGCCCCCGCCCGGACATTATTCTGGATCTGTTGATGCGTCATCACAATGTAGATATCCAGTGGGGCAACCATGACGTGGTGTGGATGGGTGCTGCCGCCGGCAGTCCCATCTGCATCTGCACCGTACTTAAGACTACGCTTGCTTACCACAACCACGGGATGCTGGAGGACTGCTACGGCATCAATCTGCGGCACTTGCAGCGCATGGCGGAGCAGTTCTACGGCGAGGACGACCTTTCCATCTGGATGCCCCACACGGATGCCGCCCGCGGCCCCTATACGGAGGGAATGCTCCACCGCTGCGCCGTGATGCACAAGGCCATCTCCATCCTCATGTTCAAGTTGGAATGTCAGGTCATCGACCGCAACCCGGATTTCCAGATGCAGGGGCGGGACTATCTGCGCCGCATCGACTGGGACGCCCACACCGTGCAGGTGGGGGAGAAGAGCTATCCTTTGCGGGACACCTCTTTCCCCACGGTAGACCCGGCAGACCCCGCAAAGCTGAACCCGGACGAGCAGCTGGTGCTGCACAAGCTGGTACAGTCTTTCCGGCAGAGCGAAAGATTACAGCAGCACATTGAATTTTTGTACGCCAAGGGCAGCGTGTACCACATTGAAAACGGAAACCTGCTCTACCACGGCGCTGTGCCCATGAATACGAAGGGCGGTTTTGCAGTGGAGCACTTTGAGGGGCGCCGCTACTCCGGCCGTGCCCTGATGGATTACTGCGACGCCCGCGCCCGCCGTGGCTACTACGGGGCAGAGGGCAGCGCTGCCCGCCAGAGCGGACAGGATTTTCTGTGGTATCTGTGGTGCGGCAAGCTTTCGCCGCTGTTTGGCCGCAGCGCCATGACCACCTTTGAGCGGCTGTATATCGCAGACTCCGCCACCCATACGGAGGTCAAGGACCCCTATTATAGCTGGTACAACGACGAAGCCGCCTGCCGCCGCATTTTGGCAGAGTTCGGTCTGCCGGGCACGAGCCATATCGTCAACGGCCATGTGCCGGTGCAGGAGAAAAACGGCGAGAGCCCCATCAAGGGCGGGGGACGGCTGGTGGTCATCGACGGCGGGTTCTGCCGCGCCTACCACGAAAAGACCGGCATTGCGGGCTACACGCTGGTATATTCCAGCCGCACCATGTCCCTGCGCACCCATCAGCCCTTTGAAAGCGCAGAAAAGGCGGTGCGGGAGAACTTGGATATCCTGTCCCAGAAGAACATTCTGGAGACTGAAAATCATCGCATCCTCGTGGAAGATACGGACGAGGGCGAGGTGCTGCGGGAACGTGTGCATGACCTCAAGCAGCTGGTAACAGCCTATCAGCTGGGCTGGATCCCGGAGGCACGGTGCGAGGATCACGTTTGGTGATATCGCCAAAGGGTGAAATTGGGGTCGGTATTCGTCAAAATTGATGAAAAATTCAATAAATTATTGGAATATCCGCGTGTAATCTGGGCAAAACAGAAAATAATGAAACAGATACAAATCGGGCTTTGCTTTTTTGTGGAAGTAGTGTATAATAGGATAGTTATAAATCTGCCCCGGTGTTGGTGAATCTGTACACCCCGGCAGTACAAGTAACGAGATGGAATGCTTTCAGTAGCCTTAACAGGCCTGTGGCACAGGCCTTTGACAAGGAGATCATAAAAGTGGAGAAATTTGTTATTACCGGCGGTAAGCCCCTGCACGGAGAAGTGACCATTTCCGGCGCAAAAAATGCGGCTGTGGGCATTCTGCCTGCCACCATTCTGGCAGCGGATGTCTGCGTGATCGAAAATCTGCCCGATATCAGCGATGTGTCGGTCAGCCTCAAGATTCTGAGCACCCTTGGTGCACAGGTGAAGATGCTCAACCGCAACACCTACGAGATCGATACGCGGCATCTGGTCACTACCAATGTGCCGGACGATCTGTCCCGCCAGATGCGCGCCAGCTACTACTTCCTTGGCGCACTGCTCTCCCGCTTCGGCAAGGCACAGGTGGCCATGCCCGGCGGCTGCAATCTGGGCCCCCGCCCCATCGACCAGCACCTGAAGGTGTTCAGTGCACTGGGCGCAGAGGACAGCGTGGATTACGGCATGATCACCGTGCGCACCAAGCAGGAGCTGACCGGTGCCCATATCTTCTTTGATAAGGTCAGCGTGGGCGCTACCATGAACGGTATGCTCTCTGCGGTCATGGCCAAGGGGCAGACCATTCTGGAAAACTGCGCCAAGGAGCCCCATGTGGTGGATCTGGCAAACTTTTTGAATATGTGTGGCGCAGATGTGCGCGGTGCCGGTACCGATGTTATCAAGGTGCGCGGTGTGGAAAAGATGCACGGCTGCACTTACAGCATCATCCCGGATCAGATCGAAGCCGGCAGCTATATGGTCGCTGCCGCGGCCACCGGCGGCGATGTGCTCATCAAGAATGTTACCCCCAAGCACCTGGAGCCCATCACGGCCAAGCTGCGCCGTGCAGGGATCACTGTGGAGGAATTTGACGATGCTGTGCGGGTATCCCGTACCGGCGATATTCTGCCGCTGAAGATCAACACCATGCCGCACCCCGGCTTCCCCACCGATATGCAGCCCCTGATGGGTGTGCTGCTGAGCGTGGCCAAGGGCACCAGCACCATCACCGAGAGCGTGTGGGACAACCGTTTCCGCTATGTGGACGAGCTGCGCAAGATGGGTGCCAGCGTGCAGGTGGACGGTCAGGTGGCCGTGTTTGAGGGCGTAGAAAAGCTCAGTCCCGCACCGCTGCGCGCTTCCGACCTGCGTGCCGGTGCCGCCATGGTGGTGGCCGCTTTGATGGCTGACGGCACCAGTGAGATCGAGGAAATCGGCCATATCGAGCGCGGCTACGAGAATATCGTGGAAAAGCTGCGCGGTCTGGGCGCTGATATCAGCAAGGTGGAGCGGATGCCCGCTGCGCTGGAACAGGCCCTGTAACACAAACAACAAAACAAACAGCCTGCCGTAAGTTCTGTGCGGCGGGCTGTTTTCAGGTGGTAACATAAGAGGTTTTCATGGCAGAGTTCATTTCATTGTATTCCGGCTCCTCCGGCAACAGCAGCGTGGTGCGCTGCGGTGCGCAGTACCTCATCGTGGATATGGGCAAGGGCGTACGCACCACCACGGCAGCGCTCAAATCGCTGGGGCTTGCCGTCAGCGATTGCGCGGGCATCCTTGTCACCCACGAGCACAGCGACCACGTCAAGGGGCTTTCCACTTTCCTGAAAAAGAACCCGATGCCGGTGTACGGCGCAGCGGCTACGCTGGATTTTCTGGACGCCAACGATATCGTGCCCGCCAACTGTGAGCTGAACACGCTGGAGGGCAGGGAAGAGGACATCGGCTGCTTCGGGGTACAGTCCTTCCCCACCAGCCACGATGTACCCTGCGTAGGCTACCGCATTCATACCCCGGACGATAAGACCATGACCATCGCCACCGACCTTGGCACCCTGACCCCGCCGGTGCACGAGGCGCTTTCCGGCTGCGACCTTGTGGCGCTGGAAAGCAACTACGACCTGCACATGCTGCGCAGCGGGCCCTACCCCTACTATCTGCGCGCCCGCATCGAGAGCGTGCGGGGACATCTTTCCAACGACGAGTGCTCCGCAAAGCTTCTGGAACTGATCCAGAGCGGCTGTAAAAAGTTCGCCCTGTGCCATCTCTCGCAGGAGAATAACACGCCCAGCCTTGCCTTGCAGACCGTGTTCACCACCTTGGGTGCAGCCGGTGTCGTGCCGGAAAAAGACTGCATCGTGCAGGCACAGCGCCGCAACGAGGTAAGCCCTGCATTAGAGTTCTGATTTGTCACAAAATAAAGCCATCTGCAACAGCTGATTCCGAGGGCTTCGAACCTCGACATGCTGCGGCAGATGGCTTTTTCTTTGCGCAGTGCTGCGCATTTATTTTGCAATGGTTTCTCTCAAGAGATGTACAACTCCGACAGGAATAAAACGACTTATTCTGCGGCTTTCTGTACCCGGATATCACTGCCCAGAAACTGGATCTGCACAAAGGCTGCAAGACGGCTGGAGATCTTCTCCGTATACAGCTTTTCCAGCAGCGCACCGTCCGTGATATTGGTGGTGACGATGGTAGGCAGCTTTGCGCCCAAGCGGTTATTCAGCAGGCTGTACAGATTCGTCAGGAAAAAGCTGGAATTGAACTCGGTGCCCAGATCGTCCAAAATCAGCAGGTCAGCGTTGCAGGCAATCTGGAACAAGGTCTCCTCCTCGCCGCCGGGGTCGGTGCCGAAATGTAGCGCTTCCAGCTTGCCGAAAAAGTCCGGGCAGGAGACATAGATCACATCATAGTTCTGCCGCAGCACCTCACCGGCAATGGCAAGGGCGGCATGAGTCTTGCCCAGCCCTGCATTGCCCACCAGCAGCAGGCTTTCGCGGGTGGCAGGGGAGAAGTCCGCGGCGTAATCCCGCAGGTCAGCCAAAACTCTGGCCATATAGCTGCGCACGCTCTCGCCCAGCGCTTTGTCCACCGTGTTGGGGTAGTAGTCCAGCTGCATGGTGTCAAAGCTGGAGATGGACAGGCTGGACAGCTCCTCGATCTCCTTCCGGCGCAGCTGCTGCATTACCCGGCGCACACAATCGCAGGTGCGGCCGTCCACCGCGCCGGTGTCCTCACACCGCTTGCAGGTAAACTTTGGCTCCAGTGCATCCGCAGGGCGTCCGCTTGCGGCCAACAGGGCAGTCAGCTTCTGCTTTGCCGCCGCAAGGGCAGCAGCAGTCTCGGTGCGGTCCTTGCCGGAGGCTCCGGCAATGGCGCAGCGGATGCCCCGCACACGCACTTCCTCCTCGGCGTGGCGCAGCCCGGGGATGGCAGCTTCGGCCTCGGCCTGTGCATCCTGCGCTAAGGCGCGGGCGGTCTGACGCCGCATGGCTACGGTGCGCAGTGCCTGCTGATACAATTCGTTTTTGGTACGCATAAAGGCTCCTTACTCCGGTTTCTTGATAAGAGAACGGCGGCGGGTGGCGTTTTTCAGGATATCGTTTCCGCTGGGTGCAGCGCGGTCCACCCGGATATTTCGGCTTGCTCCGGCTGCAGCCACTGGGCCACGCACATCGTGGATGCTGCGCAGACCCTTGGCGTTCCATGTTTTCAGAATGCTGTTCCAGTACCACAGATCCCGCTTGGGGCCGGCCTGTACGGCGGCTTCCTGCACCATGGCGTCATCGTAGCCGTACACCTCGTACCAGCGCGCAATGGCCTTGCGCCCGCCCAGCGTCAGCTCCTCGGGGGTGATCTGCAGCAGGCTGCTGACGTATTCCTCGCGGCTCTGGCGCAGCGCCAGCAGCTTTAAGTGGGCATCGGCCTGCTCGCCGGTCTCCACGCCCTCAGCGCGCCAGACCTTCAGCTCATGGGTCACAGCGGCCATGGTGCGCTTGCCCCGGCTGGCCACATAAGCTACGCACAGCATCACGGTCTCGGGCGCAAAGCCCTCCTGCACATACAGGTTCACCAGCTTTTCCATCTCGGTGTGAGTCAGTGGACGGGCAAAGCTGGTCTGTCCGCAGTCGATCAGGCTGGAGATCATAGGGTCGGTGCGGCTGGCGGCGGCGATCTCCGCCCAGCGCATAGGGGCAGGGGCGCTGGGCTCTGCGCCCGGTGCGGCGTTTTCTTCGTAGCGCTCCAAAAGCCCCGCACCTGCCCAGAACGCCAGCGCGCTCTCTGCGCTGATGCGGCTGCGCAGCTTGAGGTCGGCGCAGATCTTGTCCGGGTCGGTCACGCCGGTGGCCAGCACATACAACGCCACCCGCACATTGTATTCTTCGGCAATGCCCAGCTTGGAGAACACCAGCTGCGGCACGGCGATGGTATCGCCCTTCAGTTCTTTCAAACGGTAGATCATGGTTTCCTCGTTCGGTTTATTCGTTGGCAGTATCCGACTCGGCAGGCGGCTCCCAGGGGTCGCAGTCCATCATGTCCGGGCAGTTGTTCCAGCGCTCCGGCTCGGCCTCGTAGGCGTCCTTCAGATACTGCGCGGCGGCGGCACGCCCTTCGTCTGTAAGCGGGAATACCTCCCGGCGGCGCAGGGCGGGGTCGGTCTTGTCGATCGTCCAGGGCGCGGGCCAGTAGTCCACTGTGAGGATCTTTTCCTCCTTGGTGGCATCCGCGCCGCCGTCCGGGTCCGGCACGGTGCGCTTGCCCGGGGTAAGCCGGTAGCGCAGCCCGGCCTCGTTGCCGCTGTAATCATTCTTGCACAAAAAGTAGTGCAGCAGGGGAACAAAAATCATGGTGCAGCTCGTCCTTTCCGGCAAAAGGCGCGGCCTTTTGCGCAATCAATTCTATTATAAAGCCGCCGGGCTAAAATGCAATAACTTTTTGTGAAACACTCTGCAAAAGCTGCCCCGCTTACAGGAAATCCGGCCTTGACAGCACCGTAGAAATATGGTAAAATATTGCCTGTTGCAGCAGATGTGCAATGTGCTACTGTGGCTCAGCTGGTAGAGCAGCTCACTCGTAATGAGCAGGTCGCCTGTTCGAATCAGGTCAGTAGCTCCAAAGAGAAACCCCCGAAAGTTGGCTTGTGAAGTCGGTTTTCGGGGGTTTTGTTTGTACGGAAAAGCAAAGCCGCCGCACTCTGCCCGGAAGCTCCGGCAGCAGAATGCGGCGGCGTATTGATCCAAAAAACTTACTTGGAGATCTTCTGGCCGACCCAGATGCAGATGCAGGCACCGATTACCGAAATGGCAAAGGAAGAAAAGCTGCCGGAGGCGTGGATGCCCAGCAGGCCGAACAAAAACTCGCCCACAAAGCTGCCCAGCACGCCCATCAGGATGTTGCGGCCAAGGGAAGTTTCCGTGCCCATAAAGCGCCCGGCCAGATATCCGGCCAGCGCACCCACCAGCACGCCCACAAAAAGGGAAGCCAGCACACCTACCAGCGTCAGCAGGCCGGTCAGGCAGCCCACCAGCACACATAGCAGGGCAATGATGAGCAAAATCGTTAAAGTGATCATAGGTTATACCTCCTTAAAAATTATGGCTCTGCCTGCTGCCCGGCGGCTTCGCGGGCGGTGCGGCAGATGTCTTTCAAACAGCATTTTTCGCATTCCGGCTTGCGTGCGTTGCACACCGCGCGGCCATGCATCACAAAGCGGTGGCAAAGGTCGCTGCCTTCCTCCGGCGGGATGATCTTCCACAGCGCCATCTCCACCTTTTGCGGTTCCTTAATGCCGCCCACAAGGCCAATTTTATTGCACAGCCGGATGCAGTGGGTGTCGGTAACGATGGCGGGCTTGCCGAACACGTCCCCCATAATGAGGTTTGCGCTCTTGCGCCCTACGCCGGGCAGGGCAAGCAATTCGTCAAAGGTGTCGGGCACCCGGCAGTCGTACTTGTCCCGCAGCATCCGCATACAGGCCGAGATATCCCGCGCCTTGGAATGTCCCAGTCCGCAGGGCTTGACGATGGCTTCAATGTCCTCCGGCTCGGCGGCAGCCAACGCCGCCACGCTGGGGTATTTTGCAAACAACTCCTCCACCACAATGTTCACCCGGGCATCCGTGCACTGGGCGGCCAGCCGCACGCTGACCAGTAGCTGCCATGCGTGGTCATAGTCCAAGGTGCAACCAGCATCCGGGTATTCGGCCTTGAGACGCCGGATGACCTCCAGCGCCAGCGCTTTTTTTGCGGTAAGATCCTCCGGGGCTTTTTTTCGTACCGGCATGGGATAAACCTCCTTTGAAAGGGAATACCTGAATCATACCATGTTTGACAGGATTTGTAAATGTTTGCAGGGCATTATCTGAGAATGATTTTCAGAAAAGCTCTTGTTCTCCTTTTCTAAATGCGCTATACTATATAAAAAGTGCCTTGCGGGCAGGAAAGGGGAACCCACCATGAATGAACCACTTGCGCAGCGCCTGCGTCCCAAAACGCTGGCGGATGTGTGCGGGCAGCAGCATCTGCTGGCTCCGGGGCGGGTGTTCCGCCGCACCATCGAGAGCGGACGCATCCCCAACATGATCTTTTACGGTCCCTCCGGCACCGGAAAGACCACGGTGGCACGCATCATTGCCGAGAACAGCGGCATGACCCTGCACAAGCTCAACGGCACCTCCTGCGGCACCGGGGATATCAAGGCAGTGCTCAAGGATATCGGCACGCTGGCAGCGGCGGGCGGCATTCTGCTGTATCTGGACGAGATCCAGTACCTGAACAAAAAGCAGCAGCAGAGCCTGTTGGAATGTATCGAGGACGGCAGCGTCACCCTGATCGCCTCCACCACCGAGAACCCCTATTTCTACATCTATAACGCGCTGCTTTCCCGCTGCACGGTGTTTGAGTTCAAGCCCCTTGCCGCAGCGGACGTGGAGCGCGGGGTACGCAACGCCGTGCAGCGCCTTTCCGAAGGGGAACAGGTGCCGGTATGCATGGACGAGGACGCCTGCGCCTATCTGGCCGAAAGCGCCGGGGGCGATCTGCGCAAGGCGCTGGGCTGTCTGGACTTTGCGGTCACGGCAGCGCCGGTGGAAAACGGAGAAAAGCGCATTACCTTAGATATGATCCGGCAGGTCACCCGCCGCACCGCCATGCGCTACGACCGGGAGGGCGACGACCACTACGACATCGTGTCTGCCTACCAGAAGTCCATGCGCGGCTCCGACCCGGACGCGGCGCTGCACTATCTGGCACGTCTGCTGGAAGCAGGAGACCTGCCCTCTGCCTGCCGCCGGTTGATGGTGTGCGCCTGCGAGGATGTGGGGCTTGCCTATCCGCAGATCATCCCCATCGTCAAGGCGGCGGTGGATGCCGCCAACATGGTGGGTCTGCCGGAGGCGCGTCTGCCGCTTGCGGACGCGGTCATTCTGGTGGCCACCAGCCCCAAATCCAACAGCGCCCACGACGCCATCAACGCAGCCATTGCGGATGTACAGGCCGGGCGCACCGGGCCCATCCCGCGCCAGCTGCAAAACAAGCACTTTGACGGTGAGGATGCGCTGGTAAAGGGGCAGAACTACAAATACGCCCACAGCTACGCCAACCACTGGGTACAGCAGCAGTATCTGCCGGATGTGCTGAAGGATACCAAGTACTACACCTTTGGCGACAACAAGACCGAACAGGCCGCCCGGGCGTACTGGGCAAAGATCAAAGGGGACGAAAACGTCTGAACCGTGTGAAAAAGGAGGATGGATATGCGTTATTCAAAACAGCGGGAGCTTGTCATGCAGACGGTACAGCAGCTGTGCGACCACCCGACTGCGGAGGAAATTTACGATAAAGCCGCGCAGGAGTGCCCGAATCTGAGCCTTGGCACCGTATACCGTAACCTGAACAGTCTGGTGGAAGCCGGGCGGGTGCGCCGGGTGTCCATTCCCGGCAAGGCAGACCGCTTTGACCACACCCTGCCGTGGCACAGCCATTTGTACTGCACCGTCTGCGGCGGCGTCACCGATGCAGAGGTGGACGGAAAACAGGTGATGGAGCTGGTCAAAAACCAGAAGGGCAGGGTGCAGGACTGTGCCGTGGTGCTGCTGGGCGTGTGCGAAGAGTGCTGCCGCAGGCAGGATGCAGAGGCGGCAGCGGCTAAACAGGCATAAAATTTGCGTGTTTCCTCTTGCCCGCAGCGGCCAAACAGGGTATACTAAAGAGTGTCTTTTATAGAATGGCAGAAAATAGAGTTTCGCCGCACGGGGCTACCCTGCCCGGCGGAGAAGGATGGTTTGCTTGGAATACATTAACTTTGAACATAATACCGTTGCCGCCGAGCTGGTGCGGCAGACCTACGACACCCCGCCGCTGGCCTTTGTGCACAGCTACGGCTGTCAGCAGAACGTCAACGACGGCGAGCGCATTAAAGGCGTGCTGGTGGATATCGGCTACGGCCTGTGCGATAAGCCCGAGGATGCCGACCTGATCTTGTTCAACACCTGCGCCGTGCGTGAGCACGCCGAGCAGCGGGTGTTCGGCAACGTGGGCGCGCTGAAGGGCCTTAAGGAAAAAAAGCCCGGCCTCATCATCGGACTGTGCGGCTGCATGGCCAACCAGAAACACGTTGTGGAAAAGCTGCGCAAGAGCTACCCCTATGTGGATCTGGTGTTCGGCGTGGACGGCATCGACACCCTGCCGCAGCTGATCGCCCAGAAACTGCAAAAGCATAAGAGGGTGCTGCTGGACCCCGCACAGCGTCCGGTCATCGTGGAGAACATCCCCATCCGGCGCGAGAGCGAGTTCCGCGCATGGCTGCCCATCATGTACGGCTGCGATAACTTCTGCACCTACTGCATCGTGCCCTACGTCCGCGGCCGCGAGAAGAGCCGCAAGCCCGGCGATATCCTTGCGGAGTTCCGCAGCCTTGTGGAAGCGGGCTATAAGGAAATCACCCTGCTGGGGCAGAACGTGAACAGCTACGGCAAGGGTCTGGAAGAGCAGATCGATTTCTCTGACCTGCTCAACCTGCTATGCACCGTGCCCGGCGATTACCACATCCGCTTTATGACCAGCCACCCCAAGGACGCCAGCCATAAGCTCATTGATACCATCGCCGCCCAGCCGAAGCTGTGCAAGCACCTGCATCTGCCGGTGCAGTGCGGTTCCGACCGGCTTTTGCAGCAGATGAACCGCCACTACACGGTGGAGCAGTATCTGGAACTCATCGACTACGCCCGCAAGACCGTGCCCGGCATCACCTTCTCCAGCGATATCATCGTGGGTTTCCCCGGCGAGACCGAGGAGGACTTTGTAAAAACGCTGGAGCTGGTGCGCAAGGTGGGCTATATGCAACTGTTCACCTTTATCTATTCCAAGCGCACCGGCACCAAGGCTGCCGAAATGCCGGACCCCACCCCCCGCAAGGAAAAGACCGACCGCATGACCCGCCTGCTGGCTACGCAGGACGAGATCGCCATGGCACTGGTCAAGGCACAGGTAGGGCAGACCGTCCGGGTGCTGGTGGAGGGCTTTGGCCGCAACGAGGGCACCCTTTCCGGCCGACTGGACAATAACCTGACCGTGGAGTTTGCCGCGGACCCGGCACTGCTGGGCAGCTACGCGACTGTACATCTTACCGGTGCCCGCGCCACCGTGCTGCTGGGTGAAGTGGAAGCATAAAAAAGTGATTCCGGGGCAAACTGCCCCAGAAAGAATAAAAACAACAAGGAGAACCCAATCATGGATTGCATTGATCTTTTCAAGCGTGCCGCTATGGCACTTCAGACCGACCCCCGCTACGTCATTCTGGATCAGGCCCGCAAGGCAAACGATAAGGATGAGGAGCTGCAGAACCTGATCGGCGAGTTCAATCTGGCCCGCATGGACCTGAACAACGAGATCGGCAAGAACGAGCGCGACGACGCCCGCATCGCTGAGCTGAACGAGAAGGTGAACAGCCTCTACGGCCAGATCATGGGCAACGAGGGCATGGTGGCATACAACGAGGCCAAGCGCGAGTGCGAGAACCTGGTCAACTATATCGACGCCATCATCAACACCGCCATGAACGGCGGCGACCCCATGACCGTGCAGGAGCCTTCTGCCTCCTGCACCGGCAGCTGCTCCACCTGCGGCGGCTGCCACTGAGCAAACTTTTTTTGACCGGAACGCGGCTGTGCAACACAGACCGCGTTTTGTTTGCACCGGCGGTTACAGCCCGCAAACCGGCTGACGGAACCATACAAGGGAAAGAGGAAAAACCATGGCAGAGCTTTCGCCCATGATGCAGCAGTATCTTGAAATCAAAAATCAACACAAGGACGAAATTCTTTTTTACCGCATCGGCGATTTTTACGAGATGTTCTTCGACGATGCCGTCACGGCGTCCCGGGAGCTGGATCTTACCCTTACCGGCAAGCAGTGCGGCCTTGCGGAGCGCGCCCCTATGTGCGGCGTGCCCTTCCACAGCTACGAGGGCTATGTGGCGCGCCTGATCGCTAAGGGCTATAAGGTGGCCATCTGTGAGCAGGTAGAGGACCCCGCCAAGGCGAAAGGCCTTGTCAAGCGGGACATCATCCGGGTGGTCACCCCCGGTACGGTCATTGAAAGCAGCATGCTGCAGGACGACCGCAACAACTACATTGCCAGCCTGTACCTCAAGGGCAAAAAGGCGGGCCTGTGCTTTGCGGACGTTTCCACCGGTACGGCGCATATCACCGAACTGACGGCGGATAAGATCGCCCCGGCGGTCATTACCGAGCTGTGCCGCTACCACCCCAGCGAGGTGCTGCTGAACCCCGGCCTGCTGGACTGCCGCGAGGTGACCGCCTACATCAAAAAGAACATGAGCTGCTCGGTGGAACTGGTCGAGGACGAGCGCTATGCGCCGGGGCTGGTGGCTTCTGCACTGGAAGAACAGTTTGGCCGCGACTGGCCGCAGACCACCGGCATGGTCGCCGAGGGCCTTGTGCGCTTTGCCATGGCTGCGCTGCTGGAATACCTGCACGATACCCAGATCAAGGGTGTGGAGCGGTTAAAGACCGTCATTACTTACAACGAAGCCCAGTTCATGCGGCTTTCGCCTGTCACCCGGGCAAACCTTGAGCTGACCGAGACCCTGCGCGGGCGCGAAAAGCGCGGCACCCTGCTGTGGGTGCTGGATAAGACCAGCACCGCCATGGGTAAGCGGATGCTGCGCAGCTGGATCGAGCAGCCGCTTATTTCCAGCCAGCTCATCAACCACCGCCTGAACGCTGTGGAGGCGCTGGTGCGTCAGACTATGGTGCGCGGCGACCTGACCGAAGAATTGCACTACATCGCGGACATGGAGCGCCTGATGACCCGCACGGTGTACGGCTCTGCAACCCCCAAGGAGATCTACACCCTTGCCCAGACCTGCGATCGTCTGCCCGGCCTGCGCAAGCAGGCTGAGGGCTGCAGCTGCCCGGAGCTTGCCGAGCTGGCCGCAAGTATCGATCCGCTGGAGGATATCAAGGCGCGCATTTATGCCGCAGTAGACCCGGAGGCACCCTCCACCCTCAAGGATGGCGGCGTCATCGCCAAGGGTTACCATGCCGAGGTGGACGAGCTACGCTCCATCCGCGATAACACCAAGGGCGTGCTGGCGCAGCTGGAAGCCCGTCTGCGGCAGGAGACCGGCATCCCCAAGCTGAAAATAGGCTATAATCATGTGTTCGGCTACTTCATCGAGGTGAGCAACTCCTACAAAAACCTTGTGCCGGAGACTTACATCCGCAAGCAGACCCTCACCTCCGGCGAGCGTTACATCACGCAGGAGCTGAAGGAGCTGGAAAGCAAGATCCTTGGCGCGCACGAGCGGCTCATCTCGCTGGAGCGCCGCCTGTTTGATGAGTTGCTGGAGAGCATCGGTGCCCAACTGGACCGCATCCAGCGCACCGCCAACGCTATTGCACAGCTGGATGTGCTGGCTGCGCTGGCGCAGGTGGCTGCGGAAAACAACTACTGCCGCCCCGTGGTGGACGACAGCGATGTGCTGACCATCACCGAGGGGCGTCACCCGGTGGTGGAGCAGGTGCTCAAGGGCAGTATGTTCGTGCCCAACGATACCACCCTCAACTGCACCACCGACCGCTGCCTGATCATCACCGGCCCCAACATGGCGGGTAAATCTACCTATATGCGTCAGAATGCGCTGATTGCCCTGATGGCGCAGATCGGTTCCTTTGTACCGGCAGCCAGCTGTCATGTGGGCGTGGTGGACGCCATCTTCACCCGCATCGGTGCCTCGGACGACCTTGCCGCAGGTCAGTCTACCTTTATGGTGGAGATGACCGAGGTAGCGGAGATCCTGAAAAATGCCACTGCCAAAAGTCTTGTGGTGCTGGATGAGATCGGCCGCGGCACCTCCACCTTTGACGGCATGAGCATCGCCCGCGCCGTGGTGGAGCATATCGCAGACCCCGCCAAGGGGCTGGGCTGCAAGACCCTGTTCGCCACCCATTACCACGAGCTGACCGAGCTGGAAGGCACCGTAGAGGGCGTAAAAAACTACAATATTGCGGTCAAAAAGCGCGGCGAGGACATCACCTTCCTGCGGCGCATCGTGCGCGGCCCCGCCGACGACAGCTACGGCATCGAGGTGGCAAAGCTGGCCGGTCTGCCCGGCAGCGTGACCCGCCGCGCCCACGAAGTGCTGCGTACGCTGGAGGCCTCTGCGCCCAAAAACAAGGTAGAGCAGATGGATTTTGACGCCTTGCAGGAGTACAATTCCCCGGCAGTGCCCAGCGAAATGATGGAAAAACTGGAGGCTGTGGATGTGGAAACGCTTACTCCCATTGAAGCGCTGAACTTTTTGTACGAGCTGAAAAAGACCCTCAAGGGCAGCCTGAACGGCTGACCGCAAAAATCAACCACAGGGGAGGGAAAAGACCATGGCAGTCATCCATGTTCTGGATAAGCATACCGCGGAGCTGATCGCCGCCGGTGAGGTGGTGGAGCGCCCCGCATCGGTGGTCAAGGAGCTTTTGGAAAACTCCATCGACGCCGGTGCAACGCAGGTCACCGTAAGCATCGAGTCCGGCGGCGTAAAGCTGATCGAGATCAGCGATAACGGCACCGGTATTGATGCTGAGTATATCCCAACGGCTTTCATCCGCCACGCCACCAGCAAAATTGAAAAGCCGGATGACCTGAACAGCATCCACACACTGGGCTTCAGGGGTGAAGCACTGGCTTCCATTGCCAGCGTGGCGCGGGTAGAGCTGCTCACCCGCACCGAGGTGGACGAGTTTGCCACCTGCTACCGCATCTCCGGCGGTGAGGAGCAGGGCAGGGAGCCTGCCGCCCGTGCTGTGGGCACCACCATCCGGGTGCAGGACCTGTTCTACAACACCCCCGCCCGCATGAAGTTCCTCAAAAAGGACTCCAGCGAGGGCACCTTTGTGGCAGATAACGTGGGTCATGTGGCGCTCAGCCACCCGGAGGTCAGTGTCAAGTTCATCCGGGAAGGCAAGCTGCAATACGTCACCCCCGGCGATGGTCAGCTGCGCAGCGCCGCCTACGCGGTGCTGGGGCGGGAGTTCAGCCGCGACCTCATCGAGGTGCACTTCGAGGAAGGGCTGTACCGGGTTACCGGCTTGATCACCCCGCCCAAGAGCTGCCGCGCCAGCCGCAGTATGCAGCATTTCTACATCAATGGCCGCTATGTGCGCAACCGCACCATCATGGCGGGCATGGAGATGGCCTTTAAGGGAACGACCATGCAGGGCAAGTTCCCGGGCGGCATCTTGCTGCTGGAAATGCCCACCGACCTTGTGGACGTCAATGTCCACCCTGCAAAGATCGAAGCCCGCTTTGCCCGGGAAAACGATGTGTTCGATGTCGTTTACCATGCGGTCAAGCTGGCGCTGGCACAGCCCGGCACCGGGGAGCGCCGCTTTACCTTTGAAGCAGACGAAAAAGAGAAGACTGAAAAAGAAAACGATATTAAGGATGAAAATTCTGTAAAGAATAATTACTTTACAGGACTTTCTGCCGTCATTCCGGGTCAGGCAGACCCCGGCACGCTGCCCGCGCAGCGCTGGGAAGCCCCGCAGCCGCCGCGCCCTGCCGCTGCACCGGTGAAAACCCCGTCTTTTACGGCAGACACCCCGCCGGTACAGCCCGCACCGCCTGCCCGCGCGGCGGCTGTGCCTTCGTGGCGGCAGTCTGCCCCCGCAGAGGATATTCTGGACCCGGTGGTCACCCTCCACAGCCCGGAAAAAGCGGATGCAACCAAAGTCCAGCCCGCACCGCAGCCCTTCCGGGCAGCAGCCGGTGAGGCGCAGCTGGACGTGCACCCGGAGACGGACGCCACAGCCGACCCGCTGCTGGATCACATGGCAGCATGGAACACCGTGCCTGCCGCCCCGGAAATCGAAGCCGCAACGGTGCCCTATCAGCCGGAGGAGCCGGTGCAGTCCGAGCAGCCGGAACAGCTGGGCTTTGATGTGCCGCAGGGGGAAGAGCCGCTGCGGTACGTGGGCGAGGTTTTCCGCACCTATATTTTGGCGGAGCGGGGAGACGAGCTGTGTCTGATCGATAAGCACGCCGCCCACGAGCGTCAGCTGTACGAAAAGCTGGCCGCGAACTACGGCAACGTGCCCAGCCAGCTGCTGTTGCAGCCCGCCGCCATCGACCTTTCCGCAGAGGAAAAGCAGGCGCTGCTGGAAAATCAGCCCCTGCTGGAAAACGCCGGGCTGGATGTGGCCGACTTTGGCGGCAGCACCGTGCTGCTGCGCGCTGTGCCTGCGGACGTAGAGCCGCAGAACGCTGAGGATTTGCTGGTGGAAATCGCCGACCGCCTGCTCAAGGGCAGCCGGGACGCGCTGAACGAGCACACCGAGTGGGTGCTGCACTCCATCTCCTGCCGCGCCGCCATCAAGGCGGGGGATAAGTCCTCCCCGCAGGAGCTTATGGCACTGGCCGAGAAGATCCTCTCCGGCGAGGTGCCGCCCTTCTGCCCCCATGGCCGTCCCTGCGTGCTCAAGCTTACCCGAAAGGAGTTGGAAAAGCAGTTTGGACGCATCGTATAATGCAAAACCTGCCGTGGTGGCTGTGGTAGGCCCCACCGCCACCGGCAAGACCGCGCTGGGCGTTGCGCTGGCGCAGCAGTTCTCCGGCGAGGTCATCAGTGCCGACTCCATGCAGATCTACAAAGGTCTGGATGTGGGCACCGCTAAGGTCACCCCGCAGGAGACCTGCGGCATCCCGCACCACGGCGTGGACATCCTCACCCCGGAAAAGACCTTCAGCGTGGCGGATTTCACCGCGCTGGCAGGGGAGTATATCCAGGATATCACTGCCCGGGGGCATCTGCCGCTGCTGGTAGGCGGCACCGGACTGTATGTGCAGAGCCTTTTGTACGGGGTGCGCTTCACCGCCGAAAAAGCCCCGGATGGTCTGCGCGAGCAGCTGACCGCTGAACTGGAAGCCAACGGCCCGGAAGCCATGTACGCAAAACTGCAAGCCGTGGACCCGGAAGCCGCCGCTGCCATCCACCCCAATAATAAGGTACGGGTGCTGCGGGCGCTGGAACACTACCGCGCCACTGGCAAGCGTCTCAGCGAACAAAAGGCCGATTCGCTGCCGCCGGAGCGCCCCTACCGCAGCCTTGTGCTGGGGCTGGATTTCCCGGACCGCGCAGCGCTGTACCGCCGCATCGACCTGCGGGTGGACAAAATGCTGGAGGCCGGGCTTTTGGCCGAGGCAGAATACGTCTGGCATAACCGCGAAGCCTTCCGCACCGCCGCACAGGCCATCGGCTATAAAGAATTTTTTCCGTATTTCCAGCAGACCGCCACGCTTGAGGTCTGCACTGAAAAGCTCAAACAGGCCTCCCGCAACTACGCCAAGCGCCAGCTGACATGGTTCCGCCACATGGACGGGGTTACATGGCTGGACGCCGGGGCGGCGGACGTGCGACAGACCGCTTTGCGCCTGACCCAAGACTTTTTATTGAAAGGATGATCCTTATGCCGGAAACCCCTCAGGAACCGCGCCACAAGTTTTCTGCGCTTACCACGCTGGCGGCTGTGCTGGCCGCCTTTTTGCTGGCGGCGGCAGCGTATGTCTGCTGGCAGGCGGCGCACATCCTTTTCCCCCAGAACGTCTACGAAACGGCGCTGCCCATCACCATCTCCGATACCATTGAAGCGGACGGCGTGCTGCTGTTTGACGAGACCTGCATTTCCGGCAGCGGCAATCTAGGTTACCTTGTCTCGGACGGCGAGCGGGTGTCGGCAGGCACTGCCGTTGCAGAGCTGTATACCGACGCCAATCAGGCGGTGCTGCGCCAGCAGCTGACCCAGCTTACCAGCCAGATCGACCTGTTGCAGCGCTCCCAGAACACCGCAGCCACCCAGCTGGACGGCCTGCTCAAGGAGCGCTCCGGTGCGCTGTATGACCTGCTGGACGCACTGGATACCGCCCAATACAGCGATGTGGACGAAAGCACCGATGCCTATTTGCTGGCGCAGAACAAGCTGTGGATCACCACCGGCGATACCGCCGGCTTTGCGGATCAGATCGCGCTGCTTGCCCAGCAGGCACAGACCGTGCAGGCACAGTTGGGCAACCCCACCCAGATCGCTGCCCCCACCACCGGCTACTTTGTCCGGGCTGCCAGCAGCGGACGGCTGAACGCCGGTGCTGCGGACATTCTGGCGCAGAGCCCGGAACAGCTCAAGGCTTATCTGGACTCTGACCCCGAGATGCCGCTGGATGGCTGCGTAGGCAAGCTGGTGGCCGGGTTCAGCTGGCAGTACGCCGGGGTGTGCTCCGCAAAGCAGGCCGAAAAGCTGCTGGGCGCGGACGGTAAGCCCCTGCGCACGGCGGTGGAGATCAGCTTCCCCGGCCAGAGCGATGCTGCCTTGCGCGCCACCGTTTCCGAGGTGACCATTGATGCAGAAAAGGATGTTGCCCGCTTTGTGCTGCAATGCAACTCCATCAACGGCGATGTGCTGTGCCTCAACCACGCCCGCGCACGCATCAGCACCGGCGAGAGCACCGGCCTGCGGGTTCCCGCCGCAGCGGTGCACTACCTCAAGGAGGACGGCACCGAGGCCGAGACGCAGGGCGAAAACTATATTCCCGGCGTGTACGTCAAGTACGGCAACATCGCCCGTTTCTGCAAGATCGACCCGGTGGATGCCGACCATCCGCTGATCTCGGAAGACGATTACATCCTTGTTTTGCCCAAGGGAACGGACGGTTCTGTCAGTCAGGTAAGGCTTTATGACGAAATAATCGTCTCCGGACAAAATTTATATGACGGAAAACTTTTGTAGTTATTGACATCTGCTGCAAAAAATCAGATAATAGTAAAAGCTATTTGCATTCTTTTTGCAAAGAACGCCAGGCAGCCGGGCGCTGCCCGAATGAAAGGAGCAGATAATTATGTCTTTGCTGGATAGCATTAAGAAGGGCCTGATGGGCGAAGGGGACGAGTACGAGGACCAGTACATCGATGACGGCCCCCAGATGGTGAACAACAACAGCGGCGTTGGCATCGGGATGGACGAAGAGACCGAGGAGCCTGCCGAGGGCACCAGCAAGAAGAACAAGGTGGTCAACATCCATGCCACCACCCAGCTCAAGGTGGTTCTGGTCAAGCCCGAGCGGTTCGAGGATGCCAGCACCATTGCCGATCATCTGAACAACAAGCGTACCGTGGTGCTGAACCTGGAGTCCACCAACAAGGAGGTCTCCCGCCGTCTGGTAGACTTTTTGTCCGGCGTGGCCTATGCCAACAACGGCCAGATCAAGCGCGTAGCCAACAGTACCTTTATCATTACCCCGTATAACGTGGATATCATGGGTGACCTGCTGGACGAGCTGGAGAACAATGGTGCATTCTATTGATCCGGCAACCGGTGCGGTGCGGGGCTTTGTGCCCGCCCGCAATGATGAGGAACGCTACCTTATGCGGCATATCGAGGATCTTGCCGATGCGGCTTTTTCCCGCGGCATAGCCCGGTACTCTGCATTCCTCAGCGACCGGGAACAGAATCTTGCCCGGGCGGCACTGGGGCGTGCCGGTGTGCGGGACGGCTGGCGTTTTGACGGCGGCTGGCCCGAGGCCGAGCGCAGGGTGCTCTGTCTGGAGCCGGAGCACAGCTACGGCGAGTGTCCGGTGCGCTGCGTACAGCTGCAATGCCGGGCACTGCCCGGTGCGGCGCTCCCCGCGCACAAGGATTATCTGGGCAGCCTGATGGGGCTTGCCCTCAAGCGCGAGGCACTGGGTGATATCCTGCTGTCTGCCGATGCGCCGGGCACGGCCTATGTGTTCGCGCTGGAACCGGCGGCAAAGCTTATCTGCCGGGAGCTGTGTCAGGCGGGACGCACAGAGGTGTCCACCCGCCTGCTGGAGCCGGAAGAGATCCCGGCCTTCCCGGCACCGGAGCGGCAGCTGCTCACCGCCACCGTGTCCTCCCTGCGGCTGGACGCGGTACTCTCTGCCATGCTGCACGTCAGCCGCGGCACCGCTGCGGAACTGATCGAGGCGGGCAGGGTAGAGATCAACCATCTGCCGGTAGAAAAGCCCCATGCTCCCGTATACGAGCAGGATGTGTTCACCGTGCGCGGCAAGGGCCGCTTCCGGCTGACTGCATTGCCCGGGAAAAGTAAAAAAGATCGTTCTATCATTGAGTTCTTTCAATATTAAAAGCTATGGGAGGAAATGACTATGCTGACCCCGCAGGATGTCCGCTCTGTACAATTTGAAAAAAATCTCCGCGGCTACCGTACAGAGGACGTGGATCGTTTTCTGGACAAGGTCGAGGAGCAGCTGCAGCAGAACGATGCGCAGGCAGAGCAGCTGCGCAAGCAGATCGCTGATCTGACCGCAGAGAACCAGAAGCTCAAGGGTGAGCTGCAAAGCTTTGAGGCCGATGGCGATATGCTCAAGAGCGCGCTGATCAACGCCCAGCGCATGGGCGAAAACGTGATCCGTGAAGCAAACCAGAAGGCTGAGGAGATCATCCACCGCGCAAACCTGCGGGGCGACGATATCATCCGCGATGCCAACGAGCTGCTGCAGAAGGCAAGCGACCGCGCAGACGAGATCGAGAACGAAGCCAACGAGAAGCGTCTGGCTGAAGAGCGGGAGTACGACCGCGTCCGTCTGGAGGTCACCCGCTTCAAGGCGGATGTGCTCAATTTGTACCGCAGCCATGTGGAGTCTTTGAGCCGTCTGCCGGAGTTCCAGAAGGACGCTAAGGAAGCCGAAAAGGACGCCCCCGTACAGGATGCAGAGCCTGTGCAGGAAGCTGCCGCAGAGCAGCCCGCCGCACAGCCCGAGACTGCCCCCGCAGCCGATGCCGCAGCAGCCCCGGCCGAGCAACCTGCCGAAATGACCGAAACCACCGAACCTGCCGCCCCTGCCGATGACGACAAGGCGGCTGACAGCAGCGAGGATTTCTGGGCAAAGGACGAAAGCCAGCTCAAGCTGGACCCGCCTCCTGCTGATATGAAGCCGGACGAGCCGGACTACGACGCTTTTCAGGGCGTAAAGTTCAGCGAGTAAGGCACCCAACGCAAAAATAGAGGAGAGTGTAAACCATTGGCTAAGAACAAATCGCAGTACGACAGCACGTTGAATCTGCCCAAGACCCTGTTTGAGATGCGCGCCGGTCTGCCCAAAAAGGAACCGGTCATGCTCAAAGACTGGGACGACAACGACCTGTACAACCAGCTCATGAAGCACAACGAGGGCAAGCCCCAGTTCATTCTGCACGACGGCCCTCCGTATGCAAACGGCAACATCCACATGGGCACCGCCCTGAACAAGATCATCAAGGATATCATCATCCGCGAAAAGAACATGGAGGGCTATCAGGCTCCCTATGTGCCCGGCTTTGATACCCACGGCCTGCCCATTGAGCTGAAGGCCCTGTCCTCGGTGGGTGACAAGAAGAAGGACATCTCCAAGCTGGAGCTGCGCCAGATCTGTGAAAAGTTTGCCACCGAGCACATCGACATCATGAGCGACCAGTTCAAGCGTCTGGGCGTCATCGGTGACTTTGAGCACCCCTACCTGACCCTGAAGCCGGAGTTTGAGGCACGTCAGATCGAGATCTTCGGCGAGATGGCCAAGAAGGGCTACATCTACAAGGGTTTGAAGCCCGTGTACTGGTGCCCGGACTGCCGCACCGCACTGGCTGAGGCCGAGATCGAGTACGGCGAGGACGACTGCGATTCCATCTTTGTGCGCTTCCACGTCTCGCAGGATCCCAACGGTGTGCTGGCAAAGTACGGCATCCCCATGGATAAGACCTACTTCGTCATCTGGACCACCACCACTTGGACCCTGCCCGCCAACGAGGCCATCTGCCTGAACGGTCAGTTCGAGTACTCCTTCGTCAAGATCGGCGAGGAGTACCACATCATGGCTACCGATCTGGTCAAGAGCGTTATGGACGCCTGCCACATCGAGAACTATGAGATCGTGGGCGAGCCCGTTTCCGGTGCCGAGTTCGAGCTGATGCGCTACAACCACGTCTACCTGCCCAAGGAGGGCTGGGTCATTCTGGGCGACCACGTCACGCTGGAAAGCGGTTCCGGCTGCGTTCATACCGCAGGCGGTCACGGTGTGGACGACTTCAACGTCTGCCAGAAGTATCCGCAGGTGCCCATCACCGTGCCTGTGGACGACGGCGGCTATCTGACCGAGCTGGCCGGCAAGTACGCTGGGCAGCGCGTGTGGGCAGCCAACAAGACCATTCTGGCCGACCTGACTGCTTCCGGCGCTGTGATGGGTCAGGTGCACATCAAGCACCAGTACCCCCACTGCTGGCGCTGCCATCATCCCATCATCTTCCGCGCTACCGAGCAGTGGTTCTGCTCCATTGCCAAGTTCCGCGAGGACGTGTACAAGGCCATTGATACCGTCACCTGGATGCCGGATTGGGGCCATGACCGCATGACCGGCATGGTGCGCGACCGTAACGACTGGTGCATCAGCCGCCAGCGCACTTGGGGCGTGCCCATCCCCGCCTTCTATTGCAAGAAGTGCGGCACCTACCACATCACCGATGCTACCATCAAGGCTGTCAGCGCCCTGTTCCGCAAGGAAGGCTCTGACGCATGGTATAAATACGATGCCGAGCAGATCATCCCCGCAGGCGAAGTGTGCGAGAAGTGCGGCGCTTCCGAGTGGGAGAAGGACACCGACATCATGGACGTCTGGTTCGACTCCGGCTCCACCCATGCTGCCGTGCTGGACGAGCGTCCCGAGCTGCGTTTCCCCGCCGATATGTATATGGAAGGCGGCGACCAGTTCCGCGGCTGGTTCCAGTCCAGCCTGCTGACCAGCGTTGCAAGTAAGGGCTGCGCACCCTATAAGTCCGTGCTGTGCCACGGCTGGGTGGTGGACGAGCAGGGCAAGCAGATGCACAAGAGCGCCGGTAACGGCGTGGAGCCCAGCGAGATCATCAAGGACTACGGCGCAGACATCATCCGTCTGTGGGTGGCTTCTTCCGATTACACCGTGGACGTGCGCGCCGGTAAGAACATCTTCAAGCAGCTCAGCGAAGCTTACCGCAAGATCCGCAACACCGCCCGCTTCATTCTGGGCAATCTGGACGGCTTTGACCCCAACACCGATTGTGTTGCAGACGATCAGCTGCAAGATATCGACCGCTGGGCACTGGCTGCGCTGGATGACCTGATCGTCAACACCAACGCAGGCTACGCTGTGTACGACTTCAACAAGGTCTACCACGCTGTGTACAACTTCTGCGTGGTGGCCATGTCCAACTTCTATCTGGACGTCACCAAGGATCGTCTGTACTGCACCAACGGCACCGCCCGCAAGGCCGCCCAGACTACCATGTACAAGATCCTTGTTGCTCTGGACAAGATCATTGCCCCCATTCTGTGCTTCACCAGTCAGGAGATCTGGGACTTCATGCCCAAGACCGAGGGTATGAACAAGTATGTGGTGTTTGAGCAGATGCCCAAGGCCGGTCAGTATGCCGCCGACGATGCCTTTAAGGCAAAGTGGACACAGCTCATCGCCGTGCGCGACGAGGTCAAGAAGGTGCTGGAGCAGGCCCGTGCTGAAAAGCTGATCGGTGCTTCTCTGGAAGCTTCCGTCACCCTGTACTGCAACGATGCCGTCTATGACCTGCTAAACAGCATCCCCATGGACGAGCTGGCCGACCTGATGATCGTCTCCCATGTGGAGCTGGTCAAGGGCGAGGGCGGCGCTGCCAGCGCTGTCGAGGGCTTGGGCGTTGCAGCTGCACACGCCACCGGCGACAAGTGCGAGCGCTGCTGGAAGTACTCTGCTTCCATCGGCAGCCACCCCGCACACCCCACCCTGTGCGCACGCTGCGCCAGCGTTGTGGAAGCATAAGCGTCCCGCATCAATACAAATCTGTTTTGTAAAAGGGCGGCGCTCCCTTGAACGGGGAGCGCCGTTTTTTATAACAGAATCGAGGTAGCTAATGGCATTTGTACTCTTCAATCTGGTAGCTGTGGCTGCGCTGATCGGCATCGACCAGCTGATCAAACTGTGGGCGGTGCAGGTTTTGCAGCCGGTAGGCGCTATGCCGTTCATCCCCCATGTGGTGGAACTGCGGTTCGTGCTCAATCCGGGCATGGCTTTCAGCCTGCTCAGCGGCAAGCAGCTGTTCCTGATCATCGCCACAAGCGCGGCGCTGCTGGCGGTCGCCTATGGCCTGCTTTTCCGCAGCCGCGGCAAGCGCCTGCAGCAGGCAGCGCTGGTGCTGGTGCTGGGCGGCGGCATCGGCAACCTGATCGACCGTGTGCTCAACGGCGAGGTGGTGGATTACATCAACCTGCTGTTCATGCGCTTTGCCGTGTTCAATTTTGCAGATATCTGCGTTTGCGTGGGCGTGGCACTGTGGGTGCTGGTGATCTTTCTGGACGAAGTGCACGCCGATGACGCCGCTTCCAAGGAGCAGTAAATTATGGAACAGCGTGAATTTATCGTAGAGCAGGAGACTGCCGGTCAGCGTATCGACCGCTTTCTCAGCGGCGAGGACACCGGCCTGTCCCGCTCGGCGCTGCAGGCGCTGGTGGCCGAGGGGCATGTGCAGTGCAACGGCAAGACTGTGGCCAAAAGCCTGAAACTCAAGGCAGGGGACACCGTGCTTCTGGAGATCCCGGACGCAAAGCCCATCGAGGCTGTGCCGCAGGATATTCCGCTGGAGATCGTCTACGAGGACGCCCATCTGCTGGTGGTCAACAAGCCCAAGGGCATGGTGGTCACCCCGCACCGGCAACCCGGACGGCACGCTGGTCAACGCCCTACTGTGGCACTGCAAGGGCAGTCTTTCCGGCATTGGCGGCGAGATCCGCCCCGGCATCGTCCACCGCATTGATAAGGACACCAGCGGCCTGCTGGTGGTGGCAAAGGACGATGCCACCCACATCGGTCTTTCCCAGCAGATGGCGGTGCACAGCGTGGAGCGCGCCTACCAGACGGTAGTTTACGGCGGCTTTGCGCAGGACGAGGGCTTTGTGGAAGCAAACCTCGGCCGCAGCAAGACCGACCGCAAAAAAATGGCGGTCTACCCGGCCACCGAGCCCCACACCAAGTATGCCTACACCGGCTATAAGGTGCTGGAGCGGCTGGGCGAGTTCACCCTGCTGGAATGCCGCCTAAAGACTGGCCGCACCCATCAGATCCGTGTGCACATGGCCTCCATCCACCACCCGGTGGCAGGGGACCCGGTGTATGGCCCCCACAACTGTATCACCAGCCTGCACGGCCAGTGCCTGCACGCCAAAACGCTGGGCTTTGTCCACCCCATCACCGGGGAGCAGCTGCGGTTCGATTCTGAGCTGCCGGACTACTTTACCCATTTTCTCGCAACACTCAGGAGGAAAAACACATGAACGATTCTCTGGCATCCACTCTGGTGCTCTGTGATCTGGATAACCTGCTGCTGGGCGAGGATGGCAATCTGACCCAGGTGGTGCGGGACGTTTTACAGCTGTTCAGCAGCCGCGGCGGCAGACTGACCGTTTTTTCGCAGCGCTCTCCGCGCGCGGTACGCTCTATTTTGGGCAGCGTGCGTCTGGCTGCGCCTGCGCTGGTGTGCGGCGGCACCATGGCCTACCACTATGCCGACGGCAACCGGGTGCCTCTGTGCAGCTTTGCCCAGCAGCAGGAGCTTTTTGCCTGCCTGCCGGATACCCCCGGTGTGGGCGTTGCTGTGCAGATGCAGGACGGCACCACCCGGGTGCTGCGCATGAGCAATGCACTGGAGCGCCATCTGCGGCAGGAGTGGACTCCGTATCTGCTGGCGAACGCCGCCGATATCCACCCCGATCAGGTGCTGAGGGTGCTGCTGTATCAGGACAGCAAGTCTGTGCCCCTGATCTCGCTGGCAGAAAAGGCCATCGGGGATCGTGTTGCCCTGCTGGGTGAGCGCATCGCCCCGGACACCCTTGTCCTCACCCCCAAGCGGATCTCCGGACGGGAAATGCTGGACACCGTCTGCACCATGGCGCAGGTGGGTGCAGAGCAGGTTCTGGCGCTGGCGGGCGGTCAGCCCATGCTGGAACTGGTGCAGGCTGTGGAGCACAGCGCAGTGGCCGCCGATGCCCCGGCAGAACTGCGCCTTGCCGCCGGGCAGGTCACCCTGACGGATGCCGCCGGTGGCGCTGCCGTGGAGGTTTTGTACCGCATGGTGCGTGCCGCTGAAAAATCTGTGTAAAACTTATGCAAGGTCCTCTGCAATTTTTCTGCAGAGGGCTTTCTTTTTAGCAAAAAATCAGGTAGAATGGGAGAAGAAGCCTATGCAAAACAAAAAACGCCGCGAGGAGCTGTTCCTGCTGCTGTGTCTTGCCGCCGCAGGGGTCTGTGCTGTGCTGGCGTTCCGGTTTGCAGTGCCGCTGCAAGCGCAAACGCCGCAGACACTGCCGGACACAAAGGAGCTGGCAGCGTATACGCAGGTGGAACTGAACACAGCCGATGCAGACGCTTTGTGCACCCTGCCCGGTGTCGGCCCCCACAATGCACAGGCCATTCTGGACTACCGGGCGCAGTACGGCCCGTTTGCACAGGTGGAGGATGCGGCACAGGTGCCGGGCATTACCCAAGCAATGGTGGATTCATGGGCAGGGCAAGCGTATGTCCGCTAGGGTGTATCTGAAAAAGGGCACAGCCCGCTTGCTGCCTTGGTCAAAGAGGAAATACGGAGATATATTGTTATGAGTGACGAATCGATCTTTATCAACCGCGAACTGAGCTGGCTGGATTTCAACCGCCGCGTTCTGGCGCTGGGCAAGGACAAGAACGTCCCGCTGGGCGAGCGGATCAAGTTTCTGGCAATTTACGGCTCCAATCTGGACGAGTTTTTCATGGTGCGCGTGGGCTCCTTGCAGGAGCGCGCAAACCTTGAGCAGAGTAAGACCAAAAAGGAAAAGCGGGAAAATAAGACTAACATGACCGCCGCCGAGCAGCTTGCCGCCATTATGCCCAAAACGGCGCAGCTGCAGGAAGAATGTGATAAATTCTACGCAAAAGCGCTGGAAAATTTGGCAGAGAACGGCTATCATAAGGTGGATTTCGACCACCTGACCAAGGAAGAAGAGCATCTCTGGAAAAAATACTTCCAGTCCGAGCTGTTCCCCATCCTCAGCCCGCAGATCGTGGATAACCGCCACCCGTTCCCGTTTTTGCGCAACAAGGAGATCTACCTTGGCGTGCTGCTCAAGGAAAAGCATACGCAGGAGCAGAGCCTTGGCATCGTGCCCATCTCCAGCCAGATGGAACGGCTGCACTTTATCAAAAAGGACGGCGCTGTGCAGTTTGCCCTCACCGAGGAGCTGGTACTGCACTATGCGTCCAGCATCTTCGGCAAGGATTCCATGCAGGAAAAATGCCTGTTCCGGGTTACCCGCAACGCAGATATCGACGTAAAAGAGGGCATGATGGATCACGATATCGATTACCGTGAGATCATGACCGAGCTGCTCCGGCGCCGCCGCAAGCTGGCCGCTGTCCGTTTGCAGATCACTCCCGCCCCCGCACCGGAGGTGGAGCGGCTGCTGTGCAGCCGTCTGGAGCTGACCCGCAAGCGGGTGTTCTTGCAAAAGAGCCCGCTGGATCTGAGCTTCTTCTTCAAGCTTTCCGGCCGCATGGAGGCCGAGGGTCACCCGGCACTGTTCTACACCCCCGCGCGCCCCATGCTGCCGCCGCCGGACTATGATCTGGCTGCCGAGGTACAGAAGCATGACGTGCTGCTCAGCTACCCGTACCAGTCCATCCGCCCCTTTATCGCCATGCTCAAAAAGGCCGCACAGGACCCGGACGTCATCTCTATCAAGATGACCCTCTACCGCATGGCGCGGGAGTCCCAGATCGTGCAGGCGCTGATGGAAGCTGCCGAAAACGGCAAGGAAGTGGTAGCGCTGGTGGAGCTGCGCGCCCGCTTTGACGAGCAGAATAACATCGACTGGTCCAAGCAGCTGGAAAGCGCCGGCTGTACTGTCATCTACGGCTTCGAGGACTACAAGGTGCACTCCAAACTGACCCTCATCACCCGCAAGGGAGCAGAGGGCTACTCCTACATCACCCAGATCGGTACCGGCAACTACAACGAAAAAACCAGCGAACTGTATACGGATTATTCCTTTATCACCGCAGACGAGCGCATCGGCGAGGAAGCCTCCAAGGTGTTCCGCAATCTGGCCGTGCAGCAGCTCACCGAGGAAAGCGACAAGATGTTGGTGGCTCCGCTGCGCTTCAAGAGCGTGCTGCTGGACGAGATGGATCACGTTATCGCTGCCGCCCGCATGGGACGTCCGGCTTCCATGATCCTGAAAAACAATTCTATCAGCGACCGGGACATCATCCTCAAATTGCAGGAAGCCAGCTGCGCCGGGGTGCGCATCGATATGATCGTGCGCGGCATCTGCTGCGTGCGCGCAGAGGTGCCCGGCAAGACCGAGAACCTGCACATCCGCAGTCTGGTGGGACGATATCTGGAGCATGGCCGCATTTATAGCTTCTTCGATGGCACCCACACTCGCATTTATATTGCCTCCGGCGACTTCCTCACCCGCAATACCGAGTGCCGCGTAGAGGTGGGCGTGCGGGTGGAGGATCCCGCTTTGGTGCAAAAACTCACGGATATCCTTCAGCTGCAGCTGCGGGATAATGTCAACGCTAGGGTCATGGATGCCAGCGGCAACTACCAGAAGGTAAAGCCCGCCGAGGGCGAGCCGTTGGTCAACAGTCAGATGGGCATGTACGAGCTGCTGCGCAACGACTGGCAGCGCCCCGAGCCGTGGAAGTGCACCACCCCTGCCCCGGAAGCAGAAAAACCGGCGGCAGTCTGTCAGGAAGTTACCGTGGAACAGCTCAAACAGGAGCTGCCCCATGTGTTCCAGCCTGCACCGGAAAAGGCCGAGAAGGCCGCCCCGGCGGCGCAGCAGCCCGACCACTACGAGGCGCTGGAGCAGATGCTGAACAATAAGCCCCGCGCTGCGCAGCCCGCCTCCAAAGCTCCGGCTACACCCCGCCCGGCTGTAAAGCCTGTTGTCACCGCACCTAAGAAAAAGAGCCTGCTGGAACGCATTGGGAGCTTTTTCCGGCGCTGATCTGTAAAATCATATAAACAAAAGCCAGAGCTGCTGCGCAGAAATTTGTGCGGCGGCTCTGTTTTTTTTGTTTATGTTCTCCCGCCCGTTGCTTGTGCATACACTTTTCGGGATAGGAGGGCGGTGTATGCGGGCAAAACGGAGCGGACAGGCAGCAAAAATACGCAGACGGCGGTGGGGCGTTGTGGCGCTGGTGCTGGCAGGGCTGGCACTCTGCCTGCTGGCTGCACTACCGGTGCAGGCCGCGCGGAATACGAAAAAGTACTGTTTTCCGCTGGATACTGCGGTGTGGCGCATCTCGGATGTCTATGGCAAGCGGATCGACCCCTTTACCGGCAAAGCTGCGTTTCATCAGGGGCTCGACCTTGCCTGTGCGGCGGGTACAGCGGTGCGGGCAGTGCAGGATGGTGTGGTGACTGCGGCGGCATACAGCCCAAGCTACGGCAACCATCTGCGCATCCTGCACCCGGATGGCTGCGAGACCCGCTACGCGCACCTGCAATACCTCTATGTCCGCCCGGGAGAGGTGGTACAGGCCGGGCAGACGCTGGGCACAGTGGGGCAGACAGGGCGCGCCACCGGTGCGCACCTGCATCTGGAACTGTGGCAGCAGGGCGCTGCCTGCGACCCCGCCGCCCTGCTGGAGACCGCTCCATGAACCGGGTGCGGGCAGGGAAGCTTATATTCCGGGACCCGGTACTGCTGTGCGGTATGGTGTACCTGTTGCTGTATTTTGATGCCAGTGGTTTTCTGCGTCTGGGGCTGCTGGCGGCTGTTTTGCACGAACTGGGGCACATCCTCGTCTACTGCATCCAGCAAAGGCATTTGCCGGTCATTGAGGTGACCATGACCGGCTTTTGTATGCGCACGGCAGGGGAGAGGCTGTCCCCGCGCCAGCGGTTCGTGCTTGCCGTCGCCGGGCCTGCGGTCAATTTTGCCCTTGCCGGGGTATGGGCGGTGCGTCTTGCGCAAGCTGCTACCATCCGCGGCAGCGCGTTCTGGGCGGCAAATCTGCTGACGGGGCTGTTCAACCTTTTGCCAATCCCGCCGCTGGATGGTGCACAGATGGCGGCGTATGCAGGGGCGCTCTGGCGGCAAAAATACGGAAAGTGCACACAACCCGCCGGAAACGATTGCAAAACCGGCACATTTGGGGTAAAATAAAAAGAACGCAAAAAACGGATTGTTTATGGAGGACCCGATGTTTGATCCCAAACTGAAAGAAGCGCTGGGACGGGTGCAGAAGCCCGGCCGCTATACCGGCGGCGAGCCCGGCAGTATCTATAAAGAAAAGGACAAGGTGGATGTGCGCTTTGCCTTCTGCTTCCCGGATACCTACGAGGTGGGAATGTCCTTTCTGGGCGAAAAGATCCTGTACGAGCTGCTCAACAGCCACGAAAACTGGTGGTGCGAGCGCGCCTTTATGCCCTGGCTGGATATGAAGGCAGAGATGGAGCGCCTGCAGCTGCCGCTGTACACCATGGAGAGCAAGGACCCTCTCACGGCCTTTGATGCTGTGGGCTTTACTTTGCAGTACGAGCTTTCCTATACCAATATCCTTGCCATGCTGGACTTGGCGGGCATCCCGTTCTACTCCAAAGACCGTGATGACCGCTGGCCGCTGATCGTAGCGGGCGGCCCCTGCGCCTGCAACGCTGAGCCCATTGCGGATTTCTTTGATGTCATCCAACTGGGCGAGGGCGAGAATCAGCTGCCCGCCATCTGCGCCGAGATCGAAAAGGCTAAAAAAGAGGGCATCTCCAAAAAACAGCTGCTGCTCAACATTGCAAAGATCCCGGGCGTGTACATCCCGGCTTTCTACGATGTCACCTACCACGAGGATGGCAGAGTGAAGGCCATCACCCCCAACGAGCCGGGCATCCCCGCACGCATCACCAAAGCCATCATCAAGGATCTGAACCAGTTTGCCCCGCCCACAAACTTTGTGGTGCCCATGGTAGGTGCTATTCAGGATCGCGCCAGCATCGAGGTGCTGCGCGGTTGCGTGCGTGGCTGCCGTTTCTGTCAGGCGGGCTTCTTGTACCGCCCTATGCGCCAGCGCGATGCCAGTCTGCTGAACAAGGCAGCACAGGATCTGTGTGCAAACACCGGCTACGAAGAACTGAGCCTTTCCAGCCTTTCCACCTCTGACCACGGTCAGCTGGAAGAACTGCTGGACGATCTGAACGAGTGGGCACCCAAGGAGCACGTCAGCCTGTCGCTGCCCTCCCTGCGTGTGGACAACTTCTCCCAGAGCCTCATTGAAAAGACCACCAAGGTGCGCAAGAGCGGCCTGACCTTTGCTGCCGAGGCCGGTACCCAGCGTCTGCGCAACGTCATCAACAAAAACGTCACCTGGGACGAGATCGAAAAGACCTGCACCATCGCTTTCAATGCAGGCTACACCTCGGTCAAGCTCTACTTCATGATGGGCCTGCCCACCGAGACCATGGAGGATATCGAGGGCATTGCCGAGACCGCCCAGAAGGTGGTAGACCTCTATTACAAGAACACGAACCACGCCAAGGGACGCGGCGTGCAGGTGACCATTAGCTGCGCCTGCTTTGTGCCCAAGCCACACACCCCCTTCCAATTCGTGCCCATGGATACCGCCGAGACCCTGCAGGCCAAGCAGAAGCACCTGCTGGAAAGCGTGCACAGTCGCAAGATCAAGGTGAACTACCACGACAGCACAACCAGCTTTTTGGAGGGTGTGTTCGCTAAGGGCGACCGCCGCCTTGCCCCGGTCATCGTGGAGGCTTATAAGCGCGGCTGCTACTTCGACGGCTGGGAAGAGTGCTTCAAGTACGATACCTGGATGCAGACCTTTGCAGACATGGGCATCGACCCCGCCTTCTACTGTCAGCGCCCCATCGCGCTGGACGAGGTGACCCCATGGTCTCACATGGACTACGGCATCACCCACGAGTATCTGGTGCGGGAGTACAATAAGGCTCTGGCTGCCCAGACCACCCCGCCCTGCAACCGTGCCTGCAACGCCTGCGGTGCCAACCATCTGTTAGGAGGTCCCTGCTTTGATTACAGTCAGAATCTCGTTTGAAAAGAAAAATGAAGCCTCCTATATCTCCCTGCTGGACCTGCAGCGGGTGATGCAGCGGGTGCTCAAGCGCAGCGGTCTGCCGGTGTGGCATACGCTGGGTTTCAACCCCCATATCTACATGACCTTTGCCTGCCCGCTCTCGCTGGGACAGGAGAGCGAGTGCGAGTGCGTGGACGTTAAGACCGAGGCGGAAGCCCCGGATTTTGCCCAGTGGCGGACCGCCCTCAACGCCATTATGCCCGCCGGTATCCATGTTACCCGGGTGGCTCCGGTGGAAATGAAGGCGGACAGCATCGCCTTTGCCTGCTACCGCATCAGCTACCCGGCGGCTGCCGCTGCGGTGCTGGAGCAGTATAATGCGCTGGAGACAGCCCCCGTGGAAAAGCACAGCAAGCGCGGCAAAAAGATCGTGAACCTTAAAGAGCATATCCCGCAGCTTAGCTATACTGTACTGGGAGACACCGTGCAGCTGGAACTGTGCCTGCCCGCTGCGCAGGAGCTGAACCTGAACCCCTCGCTGCTCACCGGTTTTCTGGAAGAAAAGTTCGGCCTGCCCGCCGCAAGTGCCAACATTCTGCGCACCAAGTTTTTGACGGCAGACCGGCAGCTGTTTGTCTAAAGCTGCGCAAAAGTCCGTCTATCAGGCAAAACAGAAAATTTTTGCAAGATTTTTCGCTAAATTGCTTGCATTCAAGCCGGTTTTGTGCTATCCTATTAGGGCGTTAGTGTCCGCTGAGACCACAGCGGGGTTAATGACAAGTATTTATCATTAAACGGGCGGTCCTCTGACGGCTATGCCGTGCATGAACGTCTAAAAACAAATGGAGGATTCAAAAATGGACGCACTGAAGATTATTTCTGAAGGCAGCATCAAGGCTGAAAAGCCTCAGTTCAACGTTGGCGATACCGTCCGCGTTGATGTTCGTATCAAGGACGGCGACCGTGAGCGCATTCAGGCCTTCGAGGGCACTGTCATCGCTAAGAAGCACGGCGGCGTTGCAGAGACCTTCACCGTTCGCCGCGTGGCTTACGGTGTCGGCATCGAGCGTGTCTTCCCCGTCAACAGCCCCTTCGTTGAGAAGGTCACTGTTGTCCGCAAGGGCAAGGTCCGCCGCGCAAAGCTGTTCTATCTGCGTGGCCGTACGGGCAAGGCTGCCAAGGTCAAGAGCGATATTTGATCATCCCCGATTTGAAACCGGGAGAAAAGGGACAACTTGTTGTCCCTTTTTTCTTTTTCAAAGCCCGGGTGTATCATAAAATCAAGAAAGGCTGGTGGCAAAGCTATGGAAAAACAGCAGCAGTCTCCCTCCGCTGTACGCGGGCAGGGCATGCTGGAATGGTACGAAGCGCTTATCTCCGCAGCGCTGGTGCTGGTACTGATCTTTTCGTTTTTCTTCCGCATCATTCAGGTGGATGGACGCTCTATGGTGCCCACCCTGACCCACGGCGATAAGCTTATCGTCTGGGCGGCAGGCTACACCCCACAGCGGGGCGATGTGGTCATCGTGGACAGCTACACCGTCTACGGTAAGCCGCTGGTCAAGCGGATCATTGCCAAGGGCGGCGACACCATCAGCATTGATTACGATGCCGGTACGGTCACGGTGAACGGCGAACTTTTGCAGGAGGACTACATTGCAGCCCCTACCTATCTGGGCTACGATGTGCAGTTCCCGTTCACAGTGCCGGAGGGCACCCTGTTTGTGATGGGGGATAACCGCAATGAATCGCTGGACAGCCGCTCCTCCTATGTCGGCTGCATTGACGAGCGTGATATTCTGGGCAAGGTACTGTTGTGCTTTATGCCCTTTACAGATTTTGGGGTGGTAAAATGAACGAAATGGATACCCGGTTTGCAAACCAGTACAATATTCAGTGGTTCCCGGGCCACATGACCAAGACCCTGCGTATGATGGAGCAGGAGATCCAGCATGTTGATGCCAGCCTTGTGCTGCTGGATGCGCGCATCCCGCTTTCCAGCCTGAACCCGGAGATCGAGCGCATCACCGACCGCAAGCCCAAGCTCTATGCGCTGAACAAAGCCGACCTTGCCGACCCGGCTGTGACCGAGGAGTGGATCCGCTACTTCCACGCCGCAGATGCCGGCTGCGTGGCCATCAGCGCCAAGCAGAAGGGCGGCGCAAACGCCGTGAAGGTGGCCATTGAAAAGGAGCTTTCCGGTCTGCTGGAGCGCCGCCAGAACCGCGGCATGGGCGGTGCCAAAACGCAGGTGATGCTGTGCGGTATCCCCAACGTGGGCAAATCCACCTTTATCAACACCTTTGCAGGCTCTGCCCGCGCCAAGGCGGCAGACCGCCCCGGCGTGACCAAGGGCAAGCAGTGGGTCAGCACCGAAAAGTTTGACCTGCTGGATATGCCCGGCGTGCTGTGGAAAAAGTTCGATTCCAAGACCATTGCCTCCAATCTGGCCTTCATCGGCTCCATCAAGGACGATATTCTGGATGTGGAAGAACTGGCCATGAACCTGCTGGACGAGGTGCGCCGCAACTATCCCGACCTTGTGGCACAGCGCTACAAGCTGGATGCCGAAACACTGGCACTTCCGCCCTATGAGCTACTGGAAGCCATTGGCCGCAAGCGCGGGCTGCTGGTGCGCGGCGGCGAGGTGAATACCGAGCGCTGCGCCATCATGCTGGTGGACGAGTTCCGCGCCTGCAAGTGGGGGCGCATCTCTCTGGAGCGCCCGCCGCAGCGGGATGATCTGGCCGACTTTGCCGAGGAGGACGAGGAATGAAACGCCGCTCGGATGAGGAAATCTCCGCTCCGCTGTACGCCTTTGATGCCGAGGTGCGCAGCCAGTACGGCTGCTTTGCCGGTGTGGACGAGGCCGGGCGCGGCCCGCTTTGCGGCCCGGTGTGCGTGGCGGCCTGCATTCTGGACCCGGAAAACCCGGTGTACGGCATCAACGATTCCAAAAAGCTGACCGAAAAAAAGCGCGAGGCGCTGTTTGACGAGATCTGCGAAAAAGCGCTGGCCTACCGCATCATCTTTGTGGGGCCGGAGGTCATCGACCGGGAAAACATCCTGAACGCCACCATGGGCGGGATGCAGCAGGCGGTGGAAGAGCTGGACATCGTGCCCAATCTGGTGCTGGTGGATGGCAACCGTACCCCCGCAGGCTTGCAGATCCCGGCACAGCCGGTGGTCAAGGGCGATGCCACCAGCGCCAGCATCGGCGCGGCCTCGGTGCTGGCCAAGGTCAGTCGTGACCGCTATATGCTGGAGCTGGACAAGCAGTATCCGCAGTATCAGCTGGCAAAGCACAAGGGCTACCCCACAAAGCTGCATTACGAGCTGATCGCGCAGTACGGCATTCAGCCGTTCTACCGCCGCAGCTTCCTTAAAAAGCAGGGCTACTGGCCGGAGAGCAGCAAATGAACCGCGCAGAGACCGGCCGCAGGGGAGAGGCTGCCGCTGCCCGCTGGTATCAGAAGCAGGGCGCGCAGCTGCTGGCGCATAACTATCATACCCGCATGGGAGAGCTGGATCTTGTGCTGCGGGAGCCGGACGGCACCATCGTCATCTGCGAGGTAAAGACCCGCAGCCAAGGGATGCTGCAGCGCCCCGCTGCCGCCGTAGACCCGGCCAAGCAGCACCGGCTGATCTGCGCTGCACAAGGGTATTTGCAGCAGACCGGCCAAAGCGAAGAACCGGTGCGTTTTGACGTTGCAGAGGTAGTTCCTCTTGACAGCGGGCGCTGGATGGTACATATTATAAAGGGTGCCTTTCTCTGCGAGACCTAAGGCAGGAACCGTGGCACCGGTGGGAAGTATGCGGCAAAACGAGGGTTTTGCCGTAAAACCGGGAACGTGCCCGGCACGTTCCGTGGCGAAAAGGAGCGATGACCATGCAGTTTTTCAGTACCAGAGATCAGAACCGCAAAGTAACTTCTTCTCAGGCAATTGCACAGGGGCTGTCCGATGAGGGCGGTCTGTTTGTGCCGGAAAGTTTTCCGCAGGTGGATGTAAAAGCCCTGTGCGGGCTGGACTACCCCGCGCTGGCAGCAGCCGTTGTGAGGGAGTACCTGACCGATTACGACCCCGCCTTCCTGACCGAGGCCACCCGCAGCACCTACGGGGCTGCTTTTGGCGGCAAGGCAGGCTATCTTGCCCCGGTGGAGGGGGACACCTATGCCCTAGAGCTGTGGCACGGCCCGACCTGCGCCTTTAAGGATTACGCCCTGCAGCTGATGCCCAAGCTGCTGGTTGAGGCCAAAAAGAATCTGGGCCGCACTGAAAAGACCCTGATCCTTGTGGCTACCAGCGGTGATACCGGCAAGGCGGCACTGGACGGCTACCATGATATCCCCGGTGTGGAGATCGCCGTGTTCTACCCCACCGGCGGCACCAGCGAGATCCAGCGTTTGCAGATGGCAACGCAGGAGGGCGCTAATGTGGCGGTATACGCTGTGCGCGGCAACTTCGACGATGCCCAGACCGGCGTAAAGAAGGTGTTCGGCGATAAGGCCATCGCTGCCGAACTGGAACAGCGCAACATCCGTCTTTCCAGCGCAAACTCCATCAACTGGGGCCGTCTTGTGCCGCAGATCGTCTACTATTTTGCCGCCTACGCCCAGCTGCTCAAGGCAGGCAAGATCACCTTCGGTGACGAGGTGGACTTCTGTGTGCCCACCGGCAACTTTGGCGATATCCTCGCCGGTTATTACGCAAAGCAGATGGGTCTGCCTGTGGGCAAGCTGGTCTGCGCTTCCAACGAGAACAACGTGCTGACCGATTTCCTCACCACCGGTACTTACACCGCAAAGCGGGAGTTCTTCAAGACCACCTCGCCCAGCATGGACATTCTGGTGTCCTCCAATCTGGAGCGCCTGCTGTACCATGTGACCGGCAGCGATGCCGAGGTGGCGGGCTTTATGCAGCAGCTGGCTGCAACCGGCAGCTATACCGTCCGTCCCGAGACGCTGGCAGCTATTCAGGAGACCTTCTCCTGCGGCTGGAGCAGCGAGGCCGAGGTGGCAGGGGAGATCCGTTCCCGCTACGAAAAGGACGGCTACCTGTGCGATACCCACACCGCCGTGGCCTTCCATGTGGCTGCACAGAAAAAGCGGCAGGGCGTGCCCATGGTGGTGCTTTCCACCGCATCGCCCTTCAAGTTCCCCCGCAGCGTGCTGAGCGCACTGGGCAAAACCGCCCCGGAAAACGATTTTGAAGCCATGCAGCAGCTGGAGGCTGCCACCGGTCACGCCGCACCGGCAAGCCTTGCCGCTCTGCGCAGCAAGCCGGAGCGCTTTGATACCGTCATTGCCCCGGCACAGATCGCTGAGGTGGCGCTGGGCTATCAGGCATAAGCTTCTGCGGACAGACAGAACAGGAGTAAACAGACTATGGCACTTTTTGTGCTTGGCGACCCCCATCTTTCTCTGGGCGCATCCAAGCCGATGGATATATTTCCCGGCTGGAACGATTATGTGGACCGGCTGGAGAAAAACTGGCGCAAGCTCATCACCCCGCAGGATACCATCGTGCTGGCGGGGGATATCAGCTGGGCCATGCGCCTGACCGATACCCGCAAGGATTTCGCCTTTTTGCAGCAGCTGCCCGGACAGAAGATCATCATGAAGGGCAACCACGATTACTGGTGGTCCACCGCCAACAAGATGAACGCCTACCTCAAGGCCGAGGGCTTCGATACCCTGCATATCCTGCATAATAATTCTTACAGCGTGGAGGGGTACGCCATCTGCGGCACCCGCGGTTGGCTGTTTGATGTGGGCGAGCCCCACGATGAAAAGGTGATGAACCGCGAGATCGGCCGTCTGCGCATGAGCTTGCAGGCAGCGGAGCCCGGGCTGGAAAAGCTGGTGTTCCTGCACTATCCGCCGGTCTACACCGGCACCAGCGCCCCAGAGATCGTAGCTACCCTGAAGGAGTTTGGCATCAGGACCTGCTTCTATGGGCATCTGCACGGCAACGCCATCCGGTTCGCCGTACAGGGCGAGGTGGAAGGCATCCGGTACAAGCTGGTAAGTGCCGACGGCCTGCGTTTTTGCCCCTACCGCATCAATTGACAGCGGTATAAAAGGGCAAAAACGACAAAATTTAAAAATTTGGTATGGCAATTGTGTCCAGAGCGTGCTATAATAAGTTTTGACGCGATTGTTGCACCCAATTGAGCGCGCGCGTCCCCGCATTCCGTGTGCATACAGCAAGGACGTGGTGCGCGGTTGCCCCGGGCAAAAACTTCCTGCCCTGAGCAATAGAATATTTGAGTGGAGGATAAACAAATGAATCTCATCAAGTGTGAAAAGCTCGAGAAGAGCATGGCAGAACTGCAGTTCTCCATCGACGCAGAGGCCTTCAAGAAGGCTGTTGCCGATGTTTTCAAAAAAGAGGGCAAGAAGTACCCTGTGCAGGGCTTCCGCAAGGGCAAGGCCCCCAAGGCTCTGATCGAGAAGATGTACGGCGCAGACGTCTTTACCTACGACGCCATCAACGAGCTGTTCCCGGAGGCTTTTGAGGCTGCCGCTAAGGAAGCCGGTGTGGAGCCCGTGGGCCGTCCCGAGGTCACCGTGGATTCTGCCAGCGAGGCAGAGGGCGCTACCCTGACCGTTAAGGTCGCCGTGAAGCCCGAAATCAAGGTTGGCAGCTACAACGGTCTGACCGTGGAAAAGACTGTCCATACTGTTACCGACGAGGCTGTGGACGCTGAGCTGAAGCGTGTGCAGGAGCGCAACGCCCGTGAGCTGACCCGTGAGGGCGCTGCTCAGAATGGCGATATCGCTGATATCGACTTCGAGGGCTTTGTGGACGGCGTCGCATTCGAGGGCGGCAAGGCTGAGCACTACAACCTGACTCTGGGCAGCGGCAGCTTCATCCCCGGCTTTGAGGAGCAGGTCGTTGGCCACTCTGCCGGCGAGGAGTTCGACGTGAACGTCACCTTCCCCACCGAGTATCAGGCTGCTGAGCTGGCTGGCAAGGCTGCTGTCTTTAAGATCAAGCTGCACGAGGTCAAGTACAAGGAGCTGCCCGCTCTGGATGACGAGCTGGCAAAGGACTGCTCCGAGTACGACACTCTGGACGAGTTCAAGGCTTCCATCCGCAAGAACAATCAGGAGCAGCTGGACAAGCAGGACGATCTGGCTGTCGAGAATGCTCTGGTCGATCAGGTCATCGAGAGCATGGAGGGCGAGATCCCTCAGGCTATGTACGATGTCCGCATGGACGAGATGGTCAACGACTTTGCTTTCCGTGTGGAGCAGCAGGGTCTGCGTCTGGAGGACTACCTGAAGTATATGGGTCAGTCCATGGAGCAGTTCCGTGCCGCTTTCATGCCGCAGGCTGAGAAGCAGGTCAAGATCGGTCTGGCTCTGGAGGCTGTTGCCGCTGCTGAGCACATCGAGGCTTCCGAGGACGAGATCAATGCCGAGATCAAGCGCATTGCTGACCAGTACAAGATGGAAGAGGACAAGGTTCGTGAGCTGATCAACCTCGAGGATCTGAAGCAGGATCTGGCTCGCACCAAGGCCATCGACTTCATCAAGAGCCACGCTAACATCGTGGTGAAGCCCGCAGAGGCTGAGAAGGCTGCTGACGCTGAGTAATCAGTGCCGGGCCCTGTAAAGCGCCGCAGGCGTTTTATCAAAGGTTGTTAAAATTGACCGGTACGGCTGAACTTTACAGGGGACCCGTATCGGTCAATTTTGCCAATAAACTTAAACCATTTCAGGAGGCGAACTTTATGAGTTTTGTTCCTTACGTTGTCGAGCAGTCGGCGCACGGAGAGCGTTCCTACGATATTTTCTCTCGTCTGCTGAACGATCGCATCATCGTGCTGAGCGAGGATGTCAACGATACCACCGCAAGCCTTGTGGTGGCACAGCTGCTGTATCTGGAAGGGCAGGACCCGGATAAGGACATCAGCCTGTATATCAACAGCCCCGGCGGTTCCATCAGCGCCGGTATGGCCATTCATGACACCATGCAGTATATCAAGTGCGATGTTTCCACCATCTGCATGGGCATGGCTGCCTCTATGGGCGCATTCCTGCTGGCAAGCGGCACCAAGGGTAAGCGCTTTGCCCTGCCCAACGCCGAGATCATGATCCACCAGCCGCTGATCGGCGGTCAGGGCGGCGGCCTTTCCGGCCAGACCACGGATATCAAGATCCATGCCGAGCACATGGTCTATATCCGCGATAAGATGAACCGGATGCTCAGCGAGTACACCGGCCAGCCGCTGGAAAAGATCCAGCAGGACACCGAGCGCGACAACTACCTTACCGCGCAGCAGGCAAAGGAATACGGCCTGATCGATGAGGTCATTGCCCACCGGTAAACCGCTATAATCTATCCAGGATAAGGAAAAACAGCTATGGCAAATAACAATTCCGGCAAAAACGAAAAGGATCTGGTTTGCAGCTTTTGCGGCAAGCATCAGGACGAAGTGGAGCGCATGATCATTGGCCCCGGGGTCAATATCTGCAGCGAGTGCATCGGCCTGTGCCACGATCTGCTCTCTGACAAGCCGGATCAGCCCAAAAGCGCCCGTCCGGCTCGCGGCAACGCAAACCGCGCCCATGTCCAGCCCGCTGCTGCAGATCTGGATATCAACATCATGACCCCGGCCGAGATCAAGGAAGGCCTGGATCAGTATGTCATCGGTCAGGACGAGGCAAAGCGTGTGCTGTCCGTTTCGGTCTACAACCACTATAAGCGTATCCTCAGCGGCAAGGGCGGCGATGTGGAGCTGCAAAAGTCCAACGTGCTGCTGCTGGGTCCCTCCGGCGTGGGCAAGACCCTGCTGGCGCAGACACTGGCCAAGATGCTGGGCGTGCCCTTCGCCATTGCGGATGCCACCACCCTTACCGAGGCCGGTTATGTGGGCGAGGACGTGGAGAACATTCTGCTCAAGCTGATCCAGGCGGCAGATTTTGATGTGCAGAAGGCACAGATCGGCATCATCTACATTGATGAGATCGACAAGATCACCCGCAAGAGCGAAAACCCCTCCATCACCCGCGATGTGGGCGGCGAGGGCGTACAGCAGGCACTGTTGAAGATCTTGGAAGGCACTGTCAGCAACGTGCCGCCGCAGGGCGGCCGCAAGCACCCGCAGCAGGAGTTCATCCAGATCGACACCACCAACATCCTGTTCATCTGCGGCGGTGCCTTTGACGGTCTGGACAAGTATATCCTGCGCCGCACCGATAAGTCCGCGCTGGGCTTCGGCAGTGCGCTGAAGGATAACTCCACCGAGGCTGAGCGCGCATTGCTGCGCAAGGTAGAGCCCCACGATCTGGTCAAGTTCGGCCTGATCCCGGAGCTGATCGGCCGTCTGCCGGTCATCACCGTGCTGGATGATCTGGACGAGGATGCGCTGGTGCGCGTGCTCAAGGAGCCCCGCAACAGTCTGGTCAAGCAGTATAAAGAGCTGCTGGGCATGGATAACGTGGAGCTTACCTTCACGGACGAAGCTTTGCACGCCATTGCCCGCAAGACCATCGAGCGCAAGACCGGTGCCCGTGGTCTGCGCAGCGTGATGGAAAGCATTCTGCTGCCCATCATGTACGAGGTGCCCAGCGATGCCACCATCATCCGCGTGACCGTGGATGAGGACACCGTGGAGGGCGGCGAGGCACATCTGGAATACGGTGCCGTGCGCAAACGCTATAAAAATCAGGCCGCTCTCAGCTGACGGTATCGCCGCACAGCAGGGGAGTGTTCCTGCCTAAAAGCCCTGTTTCGAAAGCTTTTTGCTTTTGGCAGGGCTTTTTGCTTTCAAATTCTTGTTTCTGACAGGAAAATGTACTATAATAGCAAAGTGTGGATCGTGCGGCATGTGCTCTCTGGCAGGGGCATACCGCAAAAGACGAGCCATAGTATTGGGTAACAGGAAGAGTACTATAAAGGAGTGTGTTTTTAATGGCAAATTATCACGAGATGGATCGCGATGCGCTGACCGCTGAAAAGGCAGCGCTGGAACAGGCTTATAAAGAGTTTCAGGCAAAGGGTCTGAAGCTGAACATGGCACGCGGCAAGCCCGGCCCCCACCAGATGGATCTGGCAATGGACCTGTTGAAGATGACCGACTACACCACGGATGCAGGCACCGACGCCCGCAACTACGGCGAGCTGGAGGGTCTGAGCGAGGCACGCGCCCTGTTTGCAGATGTGTTCGGCGTAAAGCCCAACGAGGTATTCGTGGGCGGCAACTCCAGCCTGCAGCTGATGTATAACCTCATCAACATCGGCTATGTGTTCGGCTTCCCGGAGTCTCCCTGCCCTTGGTCTCAGGTGGAAAAGCGCAAGTTCCTCTGCCCGGTGCCCGGCTATGACCGTCACTTTGCTATCACCGAGGAGTTCGGCTTTGAGCTCATCAGCGTGCCCATGACCCCCAACGGCCCCGATATGGACGTTGTGGAAAAGCTGGTAGCAGAGGATGATACCATCAAGGGCATCTGGTGCGTGCCGCAGTACTCCAACCCCGATGGCTACACTTACAGTGATGAGACCATCGAGCGCTTTGCCAAGATGAAGACCGCCGCCCCGGATTTCAAGATCTTCTGGGATGAGGCCTACATCGTCCACCACTTGACCGAGGAGATCATTGAGACCCCCGTGCTGCTGAACGTGAGCAAGAAGTACGGCACGCAGGACCGCGTGTTCATGTTCACCTCCACCAGCAAGATCACCTTCCCGGGTGCCGGTGTTTCTGCCATTGCCTGCAGCGACAACAGCATGAAGTATATGTGCAAGCGCTTTTCAGTGATGATCATCAGCTACGATAAGATGAACCAGCTGCGCCACGTCCGCTTCCTGAAGAACAAGGAGGGCGTTCTGGCACACATGGCAAAGCACCGCCGCCGTCTGGTGCCCTGCTTCGATGCCGTCAAGACCGCTTTTGCCGCCAACCTCACCCCCTGCGGCGATATTGCCCACTGGACCAACCCCAAGGGCGGCTACTTTATCAGCCTGTATGTCATGCCCGGCTGCGCTAAGCGCGTGGCGGAACTGTGCAAGAACGCAGGTCTGGTGCTGACCGGTGCAGGCTCTGCTTACCCGTACCACAAGGATCCGCAGGATTCTCATCTGCGCATCGCCCCCACTTACCCCAGTCTGGACGAGGTGGAGACCGCTTCCGAATTGCTGTGCGTCTGCGTGCGTCTGGCTGTTGTGGAAAAGCTGCTGGCTGATATGGCTTAAGGCTTAAAATAATTTGTATATTCTCCTCTGCGGGGCTCTTTGCAGGGCTGGCAGGGGAGTTTTATCACAGAAAGGTCGGCACGACGGCTGCTCTGTGAGGAGAGGAACCGTCGGCAAAACTTGCGGTTCACAACAAAAACGGCTGCGGCTGCACAGCCGCCGCTTTTGGAGGTTCCCGACTTATGAAAACAAAAGGCAAAGCATGGCAGCTGGTCGTTACCGCGCTGCTGATCGTTGTGTTTGTTTACACCGCCTTTTTTGGCGTGGCGGCAAAATATGGCGATGTGACCACCACCTACATCAAGGGTGCAAAGGATATCCGCTTTGGTGTGGATATCAAGGGCGGCGTCAACGTCACCTTTGTGCCCTCGGATGGCTATGATGCCACGGACGAGCAGCTGGATGCCGCCCGTCTGGTCATCGAGAACCGTCTGGTCGCGTTGAACGTGACCGACTACGAGCTGTATGTGGACAACAACTCCGACAGTCTGATTCTGGAGTTTCCGTGGCAGTCCGGCGAGACGGATTTTGACCCCGAGTCTGCCATTCAGGAGATCGGCACCACCGCCTACCTGACCTTCCGCGAGGGAGCCAGCAAGGACGGCGAGCTGATTTTGGACGGCTCCATGGTCGAAAGCGCTTCGGCGCAGTACGGCGCTGTGAGCAACGGCGGCAGCTCTGAGTATTACGTTGCCCTCAAGTTCACCACCGAGGGTGCCAAGGCCTTTGGCGATGCCACCACTAAGCTGGCCGCCGATAAGGGCAGCATCAGCATCTGGCTGGACGATGAAAACGTGAGCACCGCCACCGTCAACACCGCCATTACCGACGGACAGGCTATCATCACCAGCTCGGCGTCCAATCCCTTTACGCAGGATGCCGTGGTCAAAATGGCACGCCAGATCAACTCCGGTGCACTGCCCTTTGCGCTGAGCGTGGACAGCTACTCCACCGTAAGCCCCAGTCTGGGCGAAAACAGCCTTGGCGCCATGGTGCTGGCCGGCCTGATTGCCTTTGCCCTCATCGTGGTGTTCATGACGGTGCTGTACCGTCTGCCGGGCTTTCTGGCCTGCATCGCGCTGGCCGGTCAGGTGGCGGCTACGCTGGCCTTTGTGTCCGGCTACTTCTCGGTGTTTGAAAGCTTTACCCTGACCCTGCCCGGCATCGCAGGTATCATTCTGGCCATCGGCATGGGCGTGGATGCCAACGTCATCACCGCCGAGCGCATCAAGGAGGAGCTGAAAAACGGCAAATCTCTGGACGGCGCACTGAAGAGCGGCTTTGCCCGCGGTCTGACCCCTATCATTGACGGCAACGTGACCATCGTCATCGTGGCCATCGTGCTCATGGGTGCCTTCGGCCCCTCGGATGGCCTGTTTGCCAAGGCGCTGCACTTTGTATTCTTTGCCTTCGGCCCCTCTACCGCAGGCACCATCTACGCCTTCGGCTATACGCTGCTCACCGGCGTATTGCTGAACTTTGTGTTCGGCGTGTTCGCTACCCGTGTTATGATCCGCAGCGCAGCTGCCATCAAGGCACTGCGCAACCCGTGGCTGTACGGTGCTGCAAAGCCCGGGCAGGAGAAGGCCGAAAAGAAGCCGGTGGATTTCGTATCCCTGCGCAAAAAGTTCCTGACCTTCTCTGCCTGCCTGATGGCAGTCATCCTGCTGTGCGCCGCGGTGTTCGGTGTGCATCTGGATACCGAGTTTACCGGCGGTGCCATGATCACCCTGTCCTACGAGGGCAGCTTTGACCAAGCCGCTGTGCAAAAGACCGCTGCTGCGGCGCTGGAAAACACCGGCCTGACCCTGCAGACCGGTGAGAACGTGGCCACCGGCGACCAGACCCTGAAGATCTCCATGCCCGGCACCGAGACCGTGACCACCGAGCAGGTGGAGAACCTGCTGGATTCCTTGAATGAGAACTACCCGGACAACCAGTTTGCCCAGCTGTCCCTGAGCAATGTCAGCGCGGCCATGGGCACCAAGTTCCTGCAGAAGAGTCTGGTAGCTGTGGTGTTTGCACTGGTGCTCATTCTGCTGTATATCGCCCTGCGCTTCAAGAACATCGGCGGTCTGACCGGCGGTATGATGGCAGTGCTGGCGCTGGTCAACGACCTGATGGTGGTGTTTGGCACCTTTGTGCTGCTGCGCACCGCACTGGACGGTAACTTTATCGCCGCCATGCTCACCATCCTCGGCTACTCCATCAACGATACCGTTGTGGTGTACGACCGTATCCGTGAGAACCGCGCTCTCATGGGCAAAAAGGGCAGCTTTGAGGAGCTGGTCAACCAGTCGGTCAATCAGTCTGCCCGCCGTACCCTGATCACCACCATCACCACCGTGATGGCACTGGGTGTGATGTGCATCGTGGCAAAGCTCTATGGTCTGGACAGCATCTTTACCTTTGCATTCCCGCTGATGATGGGTATGATCAGCGGTGTGTACACCTCTCTGTGCGTTTCCACCTCGGCATGGGTGCTGTGGAGCGAGCGCAGCAAAAAGAAGAACTGAGGCGGAGGAACAAGAGATGAAGTGCCCTTATTGCGGTGCGGAGGAATCCAAGGTGATCGACTCCCGCCCCACGGAAGATAACGAGCGCATCCGCCGCCGCCGCGAGTGCCTGAACTGCCACATGCGCTTTACCACCTACGAGGTGGTGGAAACAGTGCCGCTGGTGGTCATCAAAAAGGATAACTCCCGCGAACCCTTTGACCGGCAGAAGCTGTTCAACGCCATGCTGCGCGCCTGTGCCAAGCGTCCTGTCAGCTACGAAACGCTGGAACGCGCCGTCAGCAGCATCGAGCAGGCTTTGTTCAGCTCCTACGACCGCGAAATCCCCAGTGTGCGCATCGGCGAGCTGACCATGGAGGAACTGAAAAAGATCGACGAGGTGGCCTATATCCGCTTTGCCTCGGTCTACCGCCAGTTTGCGGACGTGGAAAGCTTCCTTGACGAACTGAAAAAGCTTGTGGGCGACCGCAAGGATAATCAGTAAACTATAATTTAAGACCGAGAGATGCTTTTGGGTGTCTCTCGGTCTGTTTTTTTGTAAAAAATTGCTTGTCGCGTCTTGCAGGCCGCGACAAGCGTGAAATATAATTTGTGCCGCTTACACCAGCCGCTGGGCAAGCCATTCCAGCCGCTCCACCTCCACCTGTGCGCGGCGCAACTCACCCAGCGCATCCTCTGTGGCTTGCTGCTCAAGGTATCCGTCTGCCGCCCGCAGTGCAGCTTCCAGCTCCGTGTAGTCGGCCGTGCGCAGCAGATGGCTCATAGTCTCCCGCATGGTGTCGCACAGCTCTGCACCCTCGGCAAGTGCCTGCCGTGCAGTGGAAAAATCTTTCTGCCGTACTGCCTCAAGGGCGCAGTCCAAGTCGGCTGAGATATCCTGTGCAAAGCTCTGCACCCGTCCGCTGCTGTAAAGGGATACTGCCAGCAGCGCCGCCACAATCAGGATACACGCATAGATCCGCTTCATCGCTTTCCTCCCGGCTGGCGGCCTTCCTTCTTCAGCAGAAAATAGTCCTCGGTCTCGTTGCCGATAAGCAGTAAGATCTCCTGTGGCAGCACCGTGTTTGCCGTGGCGGTGCGTTCCAGCCACGCACGGTCCTTGCCGCACCAGCGCAGATTATCCTCCAGTACCTGCCCGTCCAGCACAAAGGGGATGGTGGCCTGTGTCTGCTGTACTTTCAACTGTAAATCGGAGAGGGTGGCTGCTTCATGCTCCGGGCGCAGCGCCGCCGACAGTGTGCCGTTTGTTTCGATTACGGCGTAGGACACCCTGCGCGGGTCGAAGATATCCTTGCCGCGCAGCGCCTCCATCAGGTCGGCGGTGGTCAGCCGCAGCATCCGCAAAGCGTTCTGGTCGATCTTTCCGTCCAGAATGACCGTTTTGGGACGCCCGGAGAGAAAATTGAAGAATTTCTGGCTGCGGAAGCTCACTACTGAACCCAGCAGCTCCAGCGCCGCAATAAGAAACAGCGGGATCAGACTGGCGGTGATGGGGACATCCTCCGATTCAATGGAGATGGACGCCAGATTGGAGATCAGGATGGTGGATACCAGCTCCTCCGGCTGCAGCTCTCCCAGCTGACGCTTGCCCATCAGCCGCATGGCAAACAAAACGCAGAGATACAAAATAATAGTGCGGCAAAGCAGCAGTTTCATGCACAAACCCTCCCGGTGCGGTGTGCGCGGCGTATTCCGCTGCGGCAAAGCGGGCATACTGCACACACAAAGGAGTGATGGATGTGCAGCAGCTTTCGCAAAGCCTTACGGAAAACCTGTCCGCGCTTGATGCTAGGTTTGGTCAGTCGGCGGACTATTATGCGAAGAAGATCGTTTTGTATGGCTGCCCAGGGTGCATCGTAATGTTTGACGGCATGGCAAGCTTGGATTCGCTCTGGGAGCTGTTGCTGGAAGCCGCCGGGCGGCAGTCTGCTTCTGTCCGGCTTACTGGTACGCAAGCCTATGCGCATATCCTGCACGGCTCAGCTTTTCCGGCCGAGAGTGCTCCGGTGCAGGATATGCCGCAGCTCGTAGCGCGGCTGACGGCGGGCATGGCGGTGCTGCTTTTAGAGGGCTGCAGCAGCGGCATCGCCTTCTCGGTGCAGGGGCTCAAATTCCGCTCCGTGGAAGAGCCCTCCGCCGAGGGCAACCTGCGCGGCAGCAGGGAAGGCTTTACCGACCTTCTGCGGGTGAATCTGAGCCTTCTGCGCCGCCTTGTCCGTACCGATACCCTTATGCAGGAGGCCGCACAGGCGCACACCTGCTGCAATACAGAGTATGCTCTTTGCTACTGCAAGGACCGTGCAGACCCCGCCATGGTACAGCGGGTGCGCGCCATTTTGCAAAGCGCAAGGCCGGAACTGCTGCTGGATTCCAGTTATTTCGTGCCGTGGCTGCTGCCCGGCAAGGCGCGGCTGTTCACCCCGGTACACTACACCGAGCGCCCGGCGGTCGCCGCCGCAAAGCTCTGCGAGGGCAAGCTGGTAATTTTAGTCAACGGCAGCCCCTCGGCGCTGGTGCTGCCCGCGCTCTTCAGCGAGCAGTTCGAGTGTCTGGACGATTACGCCTCTACGGCGGCGTTCTCCTCTTTTCTGCGGGTGCTGAAGTACTTTTCCTTCTACCTTACGGTATTTTTGCCGGGGGCCTTTGTGTGCGTGGCGGTGCATCTGCCGGAGCTGCTGCCCCCGCAGCTGCTGTATAAGATCGAAGCAGCCGAAAAGGCCACCCCGCTGCCCCTGTTTGCCGAGATGCTGCTGGTGATCCTGCTCTTAGAAATCATCCGGGAGGCCGGGCTGCGGATGCCGCAGTCACTGGGTCACTCGGTCAGTCTGGTGTCGGCGCTCATCATTGGCGATGCCGCCATTGCCACCGGGCTTATGAGTACCCCGGTCATTTTTGTGGCCAGCATCACGGCCATTGCAGTCTTTGTCACCCCGGGTCTGTACGAGCCTGCCACCCTGCTGCGCATCGGCACGGTGTTGCTGGCGGGGCTTGCCGGGCCAGTGGGACTGGCAGCAGCGTTTTTCGGCTTTTTGCTCAGCCTCGTCAGCACCGAAGCATTGGGCGTGCCGTATCTTGCGCCGCACCCGTTCCCGCAGCAGCCGCTTTCCGAGGACGGCGTTCTGCGCCGCAACTACCGGCAGCTGTCCCGGCGCGGGTTCAATATCTGGCAAAAGCGGGAGAAGGGAAAACGGCGGTCATGAAGCAGCAGACAGAACGTTTTACCCCGGCGGCGTTAACCCTCAGTGTGGTAACTGCAGCGCTGGCAGACGGCATCCCGCAAAGCGTTTCGGTGTGCCGGGCGCTGTGGCTGGGCGCTGTCAGCGCGGTGTGTCTGTGCATCCTTTCGGCGCTGGCAGTGGCAATGTTGCAGAACAAAGCGCCCTCCCTTGCGGTGCGGCTGGCACTGACAGCCGGGCTTTTTATGGAACTGGTGCACACCCTCGTGCAGGCACAAGGGCTGTGCACGGCAGAGTTTTCCTCCATGGCGCTGCTGGGCTTTCTGCCGCTGCTGCTCTGGGCGGGGTGGTGCATCCGTCCCGCAAGCTGGAACGCCTCGGCGCGGGTGCTGTGGTGGTTTGTAGCCGTGGGCGGCGTGGTCTGCCTGCTGGGGCTCGCCGGTCAACTGCACTGGTACCGCCTGTTCCCTCCGGCACAGCCGGCCGCAGCAGGTTGGAACGTACCGGTCTACGCTGAATATTTTGCCGGAGCCCTTCTGTGCAGTGCACGGTCTGCCCGCCGCACGGTCTGGCTACCGGTATGGGGCTTTGCGGTTCAGGCAGCGGCTTTGCTGGGCAGTGCTTTGCTGTTTGGCAGCGGAGCCTACCCCCGGCTGGAGTTGCTGCGGGCGTGGAGTGGCGGCAGCTTTTCCCGCATGGATGCGCTGCTTTTGCTGCTGTGGCTGCTGTGTGCCGTCTACCGGGTGGCTATGCTGTGTGCCGCTGTCCGCTTGCTCTGGCAGCAGCCGGAAGCAGAGGTGCAGCCATGAGAAAACAGAAATCTTACAAGCCGATGCTGTTTTTACTGCTGGCAGGGTGGTGCTTTTTGTTCCTGCGCTGCGAAAGCACCGAGAAAAGCATGGTGCGGGCGGTGTATCTTTCACAGACAGGGCAGGGGTATCAGGCAGGGCTGCTCTATCAGGCACCGCAGGCCGCCGCCGATGCCGCCGAAGCCTCTGCCGCGTTACAGTTTGTGCAGGCAGAGGGGCAAACGATGGAACAGGCACTGGCTGGGGCAGAGCAGGCACTGCCCCAAACCGCAAGCTACCGCCTGTGTGACTATCTGCTGCTGTCAAAAGCGGAAGAACCATTATTAACAGAGTACGAGCAGCTGGTGCTGCGGCGCGGCTGCGGCCGCACAGCCGCAAGACTGCTTTGCGCAGAAGGAGAGATAGACCGCCTTGCCGCACGGGCCGCCCTGCCGGATGCTCTGATGGCACAAATAAAGGCCGCAGCACCCACCGCACCCCGGCTGTATGAGCATACAGAGCCGGGACTTCTGCCTGTTCTCGGGTGGAACGCGGAAGAGGTAACGATACAGGAGGGCGGTGTTCTGCACACCGTAGCGGGCGATACGCCCTTGTCCTTGGAGCAGGCCGAGGTCTACCGGCTGCTTACCGGGCAGGGCGACACCCGGCAGCTCTGGCTGGAAGGGGAACGCATCGGCATCCGGCGCTGCATCGTTTCGGTCACCCTGCAAAAGGGGCAGGTGCTTGTGCGGCTGGACTGTCAACGCGCTGCCCACAGCCCGCTGCCCACGCAGGCGCAGCAGCAACAGCTGGCGGCGCAGTGCACTGCGCTTTTGCAAGGTTGCTGGCAGCAGGGCGTGGATGTGCTGCACCTGCAAGCCCGGGCAGCGCTGCAAAGCGGCAGCATTGCGGGCTTTGACCCAACAAAAAACGTCTGCCCGCAATTACGGACAGACGTGCATTTCATGCTGTATTAAGAGGCAGTAGGGAAAGTAACGGTAATGGTGGTGCCAACGTCTACCTGACTTTCCAGCTTGATGCGGGCGTTGTGGATGCGGGCAATGTGCTTGACGATGGCAAGCCCAAGCCCGGTGCCGCCGGTGGCCTTGCTGCGGCTCTTGTCCACCCGGTAGAAGCGCTCGAACACGCTGGCCTGTGCTTCCCGCGGGATGCCGATGCCATTGTCGGTCACGGTCAGGGAGCAGTGTCCGTCCCGGTTGCAGGTGGTGATGATTTGTACCTTACCGCCCGGGCGGTTGTAGCGGATGGCGTTGTCGCACAGATTCTGGCACAGTTCATCCAGCAGCGCGCGGCTGCCAAGCACCGGGGCGCTCTCGCCCAGATAAGTCAGGGAGATATAGGCGCGGCGGGCGTTCAGTTTCTGGCGCTCCACACACTCCTTGGCAACCTCCAAAAGGTCTACCGTTTCCATTACGGGGGTGTCCCCGGTCTCGCTTACAGTGTCCAACTTGGAAAGCTGCAAAATATCGTTGACCAGCTGGATCATGCGGGTGGCCTCGCTGTGGATCTTGCGGCCGAAATCCGGCACATCCTCCGGTTTTGCAATGCCGGTCTCGATCAGCTCTGCATAGCCGGAAATGCTGGTCAGCGGGGTCTTGAGCTCATGGCTGACATTGGCAGTAAACTCCTGCCGCATTTTCTCGTTGTTTTCTCGCAGAATGCGGTCGGAGTGGATGCTCTCTGCAAAGGGGATCAGTTCCCGGTAGGGCACATTTTCCTGAATGTGATCCAGATCCTCAGTCATGTTCAGTACCGGCTGTACCAGTGCTTTGGTCAGCAGGGCGGCCAGCACCGCAGCAGCCAGCATCAGCGCCACGCAGCTCAGCACGATGGCCGGGATGGTGGCATCGTAGATGGACCACACGGTCTCGGCGTCCTGTGCCACGCGCAGCACATCCCCGCCGGAAAGCCGGAGCGCATAGTAATAGGTCTCGTAGCCCATGGTCTGGGAATCGCGAATGTCCCGACCCTCGCCGTTTGCAATGGCATCGCGGATCTCCGGGCGGGTCAGATGGTTCTCCATGGGCTGGTCGGTGGCAGATTCAAACAGCACGCTGCCGTCCTGACTGATCAGCGTCACGCGCAGATCATCGGTCACAAAGGCACTCAGCTGTGTGGGGTCTCCGGTCTGCTCGTACCCGGCGCGCACAAGGTCGGTCTCGCGCTCCAAAGCCGACCATGCCTGCGCCGTAAAGGCCTTATGGAACACAAAAATGCACAGCACTGCGGTGAATATAAGCCCCAGAAAGCCCATCAGGAACAACCGGTAGCTGATCTTTTCTTCCATGCTGCGCAGCTTCATTCTTCTTCGGCCTCCTCATCGGTCAGCTTGTAGCCCACCTTGCGCACAGTGCAGATGTAACGCCCCGCATCGCCCAGCTTTTTGCGCAGGGTGCGGATGTGCATATCCACGGTACGGCTTTCCACCGAGATGTCGGTGCCCCACACTACCTGCAAAATGGTCTCGCGGGTCACCACCAGACTGGTGTTTTCCAGCAGCAGACGCAGCAGGCAGTATTCCTTGTAGGTCAGCTCCACAGGGGTGCTGTTTACCGTAACGCTGTGGCGGGCGTTATCCAGCTGGATCTCGTGGAAAACCAGCACATCCGGCCTTACCTCCGGGGCAGAGCGCCGCAGCGCCACACGCACCCGGCTGAGAAATTCCATAATGCCGAAAGGCTTTGCAATGTAGTCATCCGCGCCGCAGTCCAGCCCGCGCACGGTGTCCAGCTCGCTGGATTTTGCAGTGACCATAATGATGGGCAACTTACGCAGGGAAGGGGTGTTGCGCAGCTTTTTCAGGATGGAAAAGCCGTCCTCGCCGGGCAGCATCACGTCTAAGATCACCAGCTCCGGCTCAGCGGCACGCATGGCCTGCCAGAAGGGCTCGGCGCTTTCAAAGCCCTGCACCTCGTAGCCGTTGGATTGCAGGGCGTACTGCTCCAGTTCGCGGATGGAAGCATCGTCCTCTACAATATAGATCATAACTCAGTTCTCCTCAGCAGTCTGTCCGTCCGGGAACAGATACCGCTCACGGTAGCGGCCCAGACGGCGGTGGAATTCTTCACTTTCCTTGGTGTCGTTGCCGTGGCGCAGGTCGTTCAGGTAGGCGTGGGTGTCAAAGCTGTCCTGTGCAACCTCGATCTGCGCAACTGCCACATTGCTGCAATGGTCGCACACACGCTCGTAGTTGGTCAGCAGATCATCCAGCACAAAGCCGTACTCAATAGAGCAGCTGCCTGCCTGCAAGCGGGCGACGTGCCGCGCCTTGATGGCACGCACCAGTTCGTTGACCACGGCCTCCAGCGGCTCCACCTTGGAGGCAAGGTGCAGATCTCCCTTGCGGAAAGCATCGGTGGTGCGGCTCAGGGTGTCCTGCACCGCATCCTCCAGAACCTGCAGCTCCTCCTGTGCATCCTTGGAGAAGTGAATCTCCTTCTGGTGCATCTCCTCGGCAGATTCCAGCAGGTTGACGGAATGGTCGCTGATACGTTCAAAATCACTGATTGTGTGCAGCAGGGTGTTCACACTCTGGCTGTCGGTGTGGTTCAGTTCCCGGCCGGACAGCTTGACCAGATAAGTGCCCAGCGCGTCCTCGTACCGGTCCACCCGGCACTCCTCGTCCCGCACCTTCTGGGCAAGTTCATCGTTCCATTCGTGGGTCAGGCTCATGGCCTGCACTACGCCCACCCGGGCAAGCTCTGCCATTTCGGCGGTAGCGGCGCGGGCGCGCTCCACAGCCACAGCGGGGGTGTTCAGCAGACGGTCATCCAGCAGCGCAAACTCCTCTTTTTCCGGGGAATCGGGAATGGTCAGGATGGCCAGCTTTTCCAGCCCGGTGGCAAAGGGCAGCAGAATGACGGTGGCCAGAATGTTGAACACCGAGTGCACGATTGCAATGCCCCAAGCCTCGATGGTGGTATTCACAAAGGCAAAGTGGCAGACGGCGTTGAGTCCGTAGAACCCGAACAGAAAGATGGTCACACCGATAATGTTGAAGTACAGGTGCACCATGGCAGCCCGGCGGGCGTTCTTATTCGCACCCACCGAGGACAACAGTGCGGTCACACAGGTGCCGATGTTCTGACCCATGATGATGGGGCATGGCGCTGCCGTAGGTGATAACGCCGGTGGCGCTCAGTGCCTGCAGAATACCCACGCTGGCGCTGGAGCTCTGGATGATGCCGGTGACCAGTGCGCCCACCAGAACGCCCAGCAGGGGGTTGGAGAAGCGGGTGAACAGGCTGGTGAACCATGCCTCGTCCTGCAGCGGAAGCACCGCGTTGGACATGGCGGTCATGCCGGTCATCAGCACGGCAAAGCCGATAAGGATGGTGCCCACACCCTTTTTCTTCTCACTCTTACACATATACAGCAAAATGCCGATAAATGCAAGCACCGGACTAAAAGAAGTGGGCTTGAGCAGCTGGATGAGCAGGCTGTCGCCCTGCAAACCGGAAAGGCTCAAGATCCAGCTGGTCACGGTGGTGCCCACGTTGCTGCCCATGATCACGCCAATGGCCTGATGCAGCTCCATGATGCCGCTGTTGACAAAGCCCACCACCATAACGGTGGTAGCGCTGGAGCTCTGGATCACGGCGGTCACGCACAGACCCAGAAAAAAGCCCTTGAGGGGGTTATCGGTCAGTTTGCTGAGAATTTTCTGCAGCTGGCCGCCGGCCTGCTTTTCCAGCGCCTTGCCCATGATGTCCATACCGAACAAAAACAGGGCCAGACCTCCCAGCAGCGAAAAGACATTAAAAATGGTCATAAGTGTTTTCCTCACTTTTCTTGACGTGTTTTTCTCCTGTGCTTTAAGTATAGAAAAACAATGTAAAATCTGAAATCGCCGAAATGTAAAACCCATGTAAAGTAAGAAAAATGTAAAAATCCTGTGCACACGCTGCGATGCAGCGTTAGTTTCCCACTGCGGGTACAAAAACAGCAACCCGGGCGTTGTATTTGCCGCCGAATTTTATTATAATATGAATAAGAGTGCCCGCAGCACAGCGCGGCAAAAGGATACAGGAGGAACCAGGATGGGTACGTTCAATGTTTCGCTTAAAACGCTGACCGACCGCGTCAGCATGGAAGTGGTATACACCCCCCGGGCGCTGGATGAAATCAGCGTAGAGATCGCCGAGGTCAACCGCCCGGGTCTGTTTCTGGCGGGCTATTATGATTACTTTGATAAGCTCCGTTTGCAGATCATGGGTCTGGCAGAGATGAACTTTTTGTCCGGTCTGACGGCAGAAAAGCGCTACGAGGCGCTGGAACAGCTGTTCCGGCAGCAGCCCCCGGCGGTCATCGTCTGCCGCAGCGAGGAGCTGGAACCCTTCCCGGAGATGCAGGAGCTGGCGCAGAAGCACGCGGTTGCCCTGCTGCGTTCCAACGAGACTACCTGCACTTTGATGGGCAGCCTGATCAGCGTACTGAATCTGGAGCTTGCGCCCCGCATCACCCGGCACGGCGTGCTGGTGGAGGTGTACGGCGAAGGCATCCTGATCCTTGGCGACAGCGGCATCGGCAAAAGCGAGCTGGCCATTGAGTTGGTCAAGCGCGGCCACCGTCTGGTGGCAGATGATGCCGTGGAGCTGCGCAAGGTGTCCAACCGTCAGATCATGGGCACTGCCCCGGAAAATATCCGCCACTTCATCGAGCTGCGCGGCATCGGCATTGTCAACGTGGCTCGTGTGTATGGCGTGGGTGCCGTCAAGCTGAGCGAAAGTCTGGATCTGGTGGTGCAGCTGGAAGCGTGGGACCCCACCAAGAACTACCAGCGCACCGGTCTGGAAAGTGAATACTACGACATTCTGGGCGTCAGCATTCCCAGCACCAGCATCCCGGTCTCTCCCGGCCGTAATCTGGCTGTGGTGCTGGAGACTGCAGCCATCAATAACCGCCAGAAGAAGATGGGCTACAACGCAGCCAAGGAGCTGCTGATCCGGCTGGGACTGGATGACAAAATGGACTGATCTTCCCGATAAAAAAGGAGCCTGACCCTATGGAACAACTCAAGCAGCTGCTCACCGCAGCAGGCATTGCTTATAAAGAAAACGAGCCGCTGGCAGCGCACTGTACTTTTAAGATCGGCGGCCCGGCACGGCTGTTCGTGCAGCCGGCAGATCGGGCACAGCTTTGCCGTGCTGTTGCACTATGCAAAGCGCAGGGCGTCCGGTACTATTTGCTGGGCAACGGCAGCAATATTCTGTTTGCCGACGAGGGCTACAACGGCGTGGTGCTGGATATTTCCTCCATGCAGGACACTGTGGAGGTGCACGGCACACAACTCACCGCCGGGGCGGGCGTGCGGCTCTCGGCGCTGTGCAAAACGGCGCTGGAGCATAGCCTGACCGGGCTGGAATTTGCCTACGGCATCCCCGGTACGGTGGGCGGCGCAGTCTACATGAACGCCGGTGCTTACGGCGGCGAGATGAAGGATGTGCTGACCACGGTGCAGTACCTCACCGCCGAGGGCGAGGTGAAGGAGGCTGCGGCAGCGGAGCTTGACCTGCGCTACCGCCACAGCATTTTTGAAGAAAACGGCGGCTGTATCCTCTCGGCGCAGTTTGCTCTGACTCCGGGCGAACCGGAGGCTATTCGCGCAAAGATGGACGAACTGATGGCAA
>ENA-OQIL01000042-OQIL01000042.1-human-gut-metagenome-genome-assembly--contig:-NODE-42-length-60664-cov-8.346796_pt1 | contig 60664 bp, 52 predicted proteins | sample MGYA00242583_ERZ504748 | MGnify/ENA primary metagenome ERZ504748 (study PRJEB26092, sample SAMD00036191) | human gut metagenome | host: Homo sapiens | study: EMG produced TPA metagenomics assembly of...
GTGGATTCGTTTAATGATTTCTACCTTCTGCGTTCCGTTGTACTTTCGTCGTCCCTTTGGCATACAAAAATCACCCCATTTCCTAAACAGTATACCATACTGTCTAACAAATGGGGTGCAGTTCAGACCGGCAGAGGGGCCTTTTTGCATGGTGCGGCCGGAAGCGGCGGCGGGATGTGTCCACATGGAAAAGTAATACTTTTCTCGAAAAGTCGGTGGATTTTTGCGACTGCGAAGGGAAATGGCTGTCTTTTTGTCGAAAACACACAGTCTCTTTTTGAAAAAACGCAAAACAGATGTGCAAGGCGCAGAAAATCGTTTTGTGTAACAAATGGATATGGCACAAAACGCAAAATGTGATAAAATAAAGGTAGATATGCGCTTTTGTACGCAGATCGTTCGGATTGGAAAGCAGCAATAAGGAGTTGTGATTATGTCCATTGAAATTTCCCCCAAGTCGTTTTTCCAGCAGCCCAGTGTGGCAGACATGCGGCTGATCGCCTGCCCCGGTGCCGAGGAGCTTACCGGCCTGATCGACAAGCACCTGGTCCGTTGGGCCAAGGATGCCGGCATTGACAAGGAGACCTTCATCATCTCCTGCGACTGCCCCCGCTTCCAGAGCGGTGATGCCAAGGGTCTGGTCAAGGAGTCCGTGCGCGGCGACGATATCTTTATTGTGGTGGATCCCGGCAACTACAGCGTGACCTACAAGCTGTTTGACAACGTGAACCACATGTCCCCGGACGATCACTTTGCAAACCTGAAGCGCCTGATCCAGGCGGTGGCCGGCAAGGCACACCGCGTGTCGGTGATCATGCCCAGCCTGTACGGCGGCCGTCAGCATCGCCGTGTGGTGCGTGAGAGCCTGGACTGCGCCGTGGCCCTGCAGGAGCTGCAGACCATGGGTGTGCAGAACATCATCACCTTCGACGCACACGACCCCCGCGTGCAGAATGCTGTGCCGCTGATGAGCTTCGACAACGCCATGCCTACCTATCAGGTGCTGAAAAGCCTGCTGAAGAAGGACCCGGAGATCTCCTTCGACAAGAGTAAGTTCACCGTGGTCAGCCCGGACGAGGGTGCCATGAACCGCAACATGTACTTCTCCAGCGTGCTGGGCTGCAACCTGGGCATGTTCTACAAGCGCCGTGACTACACCCGCGTGGTCAACGGCCGCAACCCCATCGTGGCTCACGAGTACCTGGGCGAGAGCGTGGAGGGCAAGACCGTCTTTATCGCCGATGACATCATCGCTTCCGGCGAGAGCATGCTGGAAGTGGCCAGCAACCTGAAGGAGCGCGGTGCTGCCCGCATCATCGCCAACGCTACCTTCCCGCTGTTCACCAGCGGCCTGGCCAAGTTTGACCAGGCTGTGGCCGAGGGCAAGCTGACCTATGTGGTGGGCACCAACCTGACCTACCGCACGCCGGAGCTGCTGACCCGCGACTGGTATGTGGACGTGGATGTGTCCAAGTACGCTGCTTACTTCGTGGTGGCCCTGAACCACGACATGTCCGTTTCCAGCATCATTGATCCGCTGAAGAAGATCGAGGCTCTGCTGGCAAAGCGCGCATAAGCCTGCGGAAGTCTGTACTGGAAAAGCCGCTGTATCGAACGATACAGCGGCTTTTCTTATGCGACCGAGAGGGTTACATTTTATTCTTGCACAGATAGCGCAGCATGGCGGGCAGCTCGTAGGCCAGCATCAGTACCCAGCCGAAGGCGTAGCTGTAGGGCAGGGCTTCGATCTCCATCTTCCACAGCAGCACCAGCACGGACGCGGCGGCCACACGGCCTGCCATGTTCAGGATGCTGCTGATCAGTGTGATCCTCAGGTCGCCGATGCCGCGGAAGAAGCCCTGGATGCCGTTGGTGGCGGCGGGCATCAGGTAGAACAGCGAGATCGTGCGCAGGAACCGCACGCCCAGGTCCACCACCTCCGGGTCGGTGACGAACAGCCGGATGATGGGCTCTGCAAAGATCAGACAGACCGCCATCAGGCCCAGTGCATACACCACCTCGATGCGCATGCCGCAGCGGTAGCCATCCTTCACGCGGTCTTTCTTCCCGGCACCTTCGTTCTGGGCCATGAAAGTGGTCATGGCGTGGGCGATGTTCTGCTGCGGAGTGTAGGCAAAGTCGTCGATGCGAGATGCCGCGGTAAAGGCCGCCATGGCGCTGACGCCCATGGTGTTCACGATGGCCTGCACCGCGATCTTGCCCAGCTGCACAGTGGCCTGCTGCATGGCGCTGACCCAGCCGTAGCTTACAGTCTTGCGCAGCAGCTTGCCGTCAAACACGAACCAGCGTCTGCCCAGCTGCAGCACCGGAACTTTCCAGCGGATGTACAGGGCGCAGAGCAGGCAGCACATGCCCTCGCTCAGCACGGTGGAAAGGGCGCAGCCCTCGCTGCCCCAGTCCAGGGCCTCCACAAAAAACAGGTCGCCGCCGATGTTCAGCACGGCGCTGATCATCAGAAAGTACAGGGCACTCTTGCTGTCGCCCAGGGCACGCAGCGTGGCGGCCAGAAAGTTATAGATAAAGGTGAACAGCAGCCCGGCAAACACAATCCGCAGGTAGTTCACGGCAATGGGCAGGATCTCCGCCGGCACCTGCAGCAGCCGCAGCAGGGGATTTGCCAGCAGGATGCACAACAGCGAGAAGGCCAGCGAGAACACCGTACCGGCAATGGCGGTGGTGGACACCTGCCGTTCCACCAGCTCCGTGTCTCCGGCACCAAAGGCGGTGCTGACCAGAATGCCGGCACCCAGACATATGCCGTTGATGAACAGGATGGCCAGAGTCATCAGCGGGTTGGCGGTGCCCACGGCTGCCAGCGCATCCTCCCCCACGAACTTGCCCACGATGATGCTGTCGGCGGCATTGTAGGTGAGCTGGAACAGATTGCCCAGCACCAGCGGGATGGTAAAGTTGATCAGCAGCGGCGTGATCTTGCCGCTGGTCATATCTTTGGTCATGGTGGATGCGAAGTCCTTTCCGATTTATAAGAGATTCTGTCGGCCGCTGAACACGGCCAGGGCCGAGCGGCTGATGCCGTTGGCCACCAGCTTGGCCGCCGCGTGCAGGGCCGCCCCGGCGCTGGCACTGGCCGGGATGGCATCGGTGCGCAGCACCTGCTGGGCAGCGCGCTGGGCGTCCTTGCTGGAAACTGCCGCCACATTGTCCACTACATAGGAGTTGAAGTTCTTGGGCACGAGGCCGAAGCCGATGTCCGGGATGTTGTGGGGGCCGGTGACGCCGCCGGTGAGGGCCTGACACTCAAAAGGCTCCACGGCCACGATGCGCACATCGTTGGTCCAGGCCTTGATGGTCTCGCCCACGCCGGTCACGGTGCCGGCGCTGCCCACCCCCACGGTGATGGCGTCCACCAGGCTGGCACCCTCCCGGGCGATGTTCTGCAGGATGGCCGGGCCGGTGACCCGGCGGTGATACTCCGGGTTGTTGTCGTTGGCCAGCCAGTCGGTGTAGTACCAGCCGTTGGCGGCGGCGGTCTGTGCAGCCATGGCACGGGCCCCGGCCAGCCCGCTGCGGGCGGGGCTGTGCTGGATCTGTGCCCCCAGACGCAGCAGGTTTTCCTGCCGCAGAGCGGGGGCATCCTCCGGCATCACCAGCACCACCGGGTGCCCGGCGGTCAGGCCCGCCAGCGTGAGGGCAGTGGCAAAGGGGCCGGACACCGCCTCAATGATGGGCTGCCCGGGAGCCAGCTTTTTCTGCTCGATGGCCAGCGCCAGCATGCCCTCGGCCAGGCCGTCGCGGGCGGTGCCGGTGGGGCCGTTGAAGTCCAGATACGCAAATAGGCGGCCCTTGAGCCCGTTGGCGGCCGCGTAGCCCCGCAGCTCCACAACGGGGCAGGGGGTCAGCGTCTGGTAAAAATTCGGGTAGATCGGCACAGAAGGCCTCCTTTCGGGTGGGATACAACAACCTTATCGTAACGCAAACCACGCACCGCGTCAAGAAGTGTTTTGGCAAAAACAGCGAATTTTTGCCGGATTTTTTGGAAAAACTGCGCCGGAAGCCTTGACAAGCTCCATGTGTTCTGGTATACTCCATCCGTAAAGCAAATGAACTTTACATCACGAACGCGAAACACGAGCAGGATACCGGGGGTCACGCGCAATGGCAAAAGATCTGGAAATGGGGTATCTGCTCGATTTTTATGGCGAAGTGCTGACCGAAAAACAGCGGGAGATGCTGCGCCAGTATTACAACGATGACCTCTCCCTGAGCGAGATCGGTGAGAACTTCGGCATTACCCGGCAGGGCGCACGGGACGCCATCAAGCATGGCGAGACCACCCTGAAGGAGCTGGAGGAAAAGGTCGGCTTTGCGGCTCGGTACCGCCGGGTGCAGCAGAAGCTGGAAGAACTGGAACAGCTGGTGATCGACGCACGGTTCGAGTGCACGGGCCCCAGCGCCTGCCTGACCACCACCGAGTATGCCGACACCCTGACAAAGATGCTGGGCATCATCCGCTCGATCGACGAGGCAAACGAGGACTGAACCGAAAGGAGCACCGCACAATGGCATTTGAATCCCTGACCGACCGCCTTGCCGGTGTGTTCAAAAAGCTGCGCGGCCACGGCAAACTGACCGAGGCCGACATCAAGACCGCCATGCGGGAAGTGCGCATGGCCCTGCTGGAAGCCGACGTCAACTACAAGGTGGCCAAGGACTTCTGTGCAAAGGTGTCGGAGCGCGCCATGGGCCAGGAGGTCATGGAGAGCCTGACCCCGGCCCAGCAGGTGGTCAAGATCGTCAACGAAGAGCTGGTGGCTCTGATGGGCGGCAGCGAGGCCGCCCGCCTGAACCTCAAGAACAAGGGTCAGAACGTGATCATGCTCTGCGGCCTGCAGGGCAACGGTAAGACCACTCACGCCGCCAAGCTGGCCAAATACTTCATCAAACAGGGCCGCCGCCCCATGCTGGTGGCCTGCGACATTTACCGCCCTGCGGCGATCGACCAGCTGCAGGTGGTGGGCAAACAGGCCGGTGCGCCGGTGTTCACCCTGCCGGGTGCCAAGCCCCCGGAGATCGCCCGCAAGGCGCTGGCCCACGCCAAGGACTACGGCAACGACATCGTGATCCTGGACACTGCCGGCCGTCTGCAGATCGACGAAGTGCTGATGCAGGAGCTGGTGGACATCAAGGAAGCCGTTCCGGTGGACGAGACGCTGCTGGTGGTGGATGCCATGGCCGGCCAGGACGCCGTGAACGTGGCCAAGACCTTCAACGAGACGGTGGGCGTGGATGGCATCATCCTCACCAAGACCGACGGCGACACCCGCGGCGGTGCAGCCCTGTCGGTGCTGGCCGTCACCGGCAAGCCCATCAAGTTCCAGGGTACCGGCGAGAAGCTGGACGATCTGGATGTGTTCCATCCGGACCGCATGGCCAGCCGCATTCTGGGCATGGGCGATGTGCTGAGCCTGATCGAACGGGCACAGGATGCCGCCGATGAGAAACTGGCCGCCGAGACTGCCAAGCGGATGATGGAAAACAAGTTCGACATGAACGACATGCTGGACCAGTTTGCACAGATCCGCAAGATGGGCGGTGTGGGCGCGATGCTGAACATGCTGCCGGGCGGCGCGGGCATCGACCCCAGCCAGATGGACGAAAAGGCCTTTGACCGCATCGAGGCCATGATCCATTCTATGACCAAGGAAGAGCGCGAAAAGCCCTCCATCATCAATCCCAAGCGCAAGCGCCGCATTGCCGCCGGCAGCGGCACCACCGTGGCGGACGTCAACAAGCTGCTCAAGCAGTTTGAAATGATGCAGAAGATGATGAAGCAGCTCAAGAAGAGCCCCAAGGGCTTTGCCCGTAAGCTGGGCGGCATGATGGGCAACCCCAATGCCTTCCGCGGCCTGAAATAATCAAGGTACACAACCCACACCGGGTTTGTAACATAAATCAAAAAACACTATTTTCTGGAGGATATCTATTATGGCAGTTAAGATTCGTCTGCGCCGCGTTGGCGCCAAGAAGGCTCCCTTCTATCGTGTGGTTGTTGCTGACAGCCGCTTCCCCCGCGACGGCCGCTTCATCGAGGAGATCGGCACCTACGATCCGAACAAGGAGCCCTCTGAGATCAAGATCGACGCCGAGAAGGCAAAGCAGTGGATCGCTAACGGCGCACAGCCCACCGATACCGTTCGTGTCCTGCTGAAGAAGTCCAACGTTCTGTAAGTAGGGAGGGCTGACTCATGCAGGAGCTGTTGCTGGCAGTTGCCCGCGGTCTCGTGGAGGACAAGGACGCCGTCAAGGTCACGGTGGACGAGCCCCGCGAGGACGGCACCATCGTCTACCACCTGAGCGTGGCAGAGGGAGATATGGGCCGTGTCATCGGCAAGCAGGGCCGGATCGCAAAAGCCATTCGTGTGGTGATGCGCGCGGCTGCTGTGCGGGTCGATGAAAAGGTCCTTGTTGAGATCGACTGAGCACCCTACAGGCCCTTTGCCCTTGCGGCAAGGGGCCTTTTTTGTTGGAGGAGAAAACAATGCAGCAATATCTGGAAGCCGGAAAAGTTGTTACCACCCACGGCGTGCGCGGCGAAATGAAACTGGAACTCTGGTGCGACGGTGTGGATTTTCTGAAAAAAGCCGGCCGGCTGTTCCCCTCGGCGCAGGGCGGCCGGGCCTATAAGATCACCTCCATCCGCCCGCAGGGGCAGATGGCGCTGCTCCAGCTGGAGGGCGTGAACGACATGGACGCCGCCCGCGCACTGCGGGGACAGGTGTTCTACTTTGACCGCAATGACGCCACACTGCCTGCAGGCCGGTGGTATGTGGCCGACCTCATCGGGTGCGAAGTGCGGGATGCCGACACCGGCAAGGTATACGGCGTGGTGACCAGCGTGGACCACCCCGGTGCACAGGATATCTACACCGTCAAATCCCCCAGCGGCAAGGAATATATGTTCCCCGGGGTGGACGCGTTCCTGAAAGAGCGCAACCCGCCGGAGGGGTATATCCTGGTCACCCCCATCCCGGGTCTGCTGGACGATGACTTTGACAGCGAGCGCGACGGGGAGGAATGAGCCATGGGCATGCGTGTGGACATCGTGACCCTGTTCCCGGAGATGTGCCAGCAGGTGCTGGACGCCAGCATCCTTGGCCGGGCGGCAAAGCGCGGCTACATTGAGACGCACTGCCACCAGATCCGGGATTACACCCTGAATAAGCAGAAACAGACCGACGACTACCCCTACGGCGGCGGCTGCGGCATGGTGCTGTATGCCCAGCCCATCGCCGACTGCCTGCGGGCTGTGCAGCAGGAGGTGGCCGCGCAGGGCCGCCCGGCCCCGCACATCGTGTTCCTGACGGCGGGCGGCCAGCGCTACACCGAGGAGCACGCCCGGCGGCTGGCCCAGTACGACAACCTCACCCTGGTCTGCGGCCACTATGAGGGCATCGACGAGCGGGTCATCGACGCCTTTGCGGATGAGGAGATCTCCATCGGGGACTATATCCTCACCGGCGGCGAGCTGGCCAGCCTTGTGGTGGCGGACAGCGTGCTGCGCCTGAAGCCCGGCGTTCTGGCAGAGCAGAAGGGCTACGAGGAAGAAAGCTACTGGGACGGCCTGCTGGAATACCCCCAGTACACCCGCCCCGAAGTGTGGGAGGGCCGCGCCGTGCCGCAGGTGTTGCTGGGCGGCGACCACCAGAAGATCGACACCTGGCGCGGGCAGCAGAGCCGGGAGCGTACCCGTCTGCGCCGGCCGGAGCTGTACGAGCAATGGTGCGAGACCCACCCCATCACCCAGCTGCCCAAGTGGAAGCGGGGCGAGAACATGCGGCTGGTGAAAACCGAGGAGCAGTTTGCTGCCGCTGCCCGGCTGTTTGCCGAGGGGCGGCGCACGGTCTGCGAGGGCTGCTGGACGGAAGAAGCTCTGGCGGAGTGGACCCCGGAGTTCTTCTATGCGCAGCTCAAAGAAGAAAAACAGCAAGGCTGGGCGGTCTACCTGCACTGCACCAAGGACGTGCCGGACGGCATGGTGGCCGTGAGCCACAAGACCGGGCAGGTCGAGCACCTGTTCATCACGGCAGACGCCCGGGGTAAAGGGCTGGGGCAGAAACTGCTGGATTTTGCCCGCAAAAAGCTGCCGGAGCACGCGCACCCGGTGCTGACGGTACTGGACAAAAACACCCGGGCCATTGCCCTCTACCGCCGCATGGGCTGGAAGGTGTGCGGCGTGGCCGAGGTGTTCGACCCTGCAAAGGACGGCTCTGTCACCGCCCGCGCCGAGCTGCTGGAAATGCGCTATGATGGCCCGGCAGAAGCCTGAACCCGACGGCGAAGCAGGCCGGGAACCGTTCCTGCCGAAGGGGGCCGCAAGGTGTCACAAACGCACAAAACCGGGCGAGAATGCGCGCCGCGGTCGAAAAAATGTTGAAAACTTTTGTGTTACCCCTATAACCTTTCGGGAATAATTTTATTATCTTTGTATAAATAATGAAAAATGGCCCCCTTCTGATTGGAGAAACCGCCAAAAATGCGCCGGGGGTCTGTACAACGGTTTCGACTTGCGCTAAAATGGGTGTAACGCAACAGGCACTATAGCTTTGAGCTACCAAAACGATATTAGATAGGAGCGCTTTACTATGTACGTGAAAGAAGTTACGGTTGAAAATCAGGTCGGTCTGCACGCTCGTCCGGCAACCTTCTTCATCCAGAAGGCTAACGAGTTCAAGTCTTCCATCTGGGTCGAGAAGGAAGAGCGCCGCGTGAACGCAAAGAGCCTGCTGGGCGTTCTGTCTCTGGGTATCGTGGGCGGCACCACCATCCGCATCATCGCAGACGGTGCTGACGAGCAGGCTGCCGTGGACGGCCTGATCAAGCTGGTGGAGTCCGGCTTCGCAGAGTAAGTCTGAAAGATCATGTAACCAAAGAGCGGCGGGGGTTCCCTGCCGCTTTTTTCGTGTTGGGAGGAATCGCAGCAAATGACCAAGGCAGAGCTGTACCAGAAGGCCTGTATGCTGCCGCTGCTGCCCGGGGTGTATATCATCCGGGACAAAAGCGACACCATCATTTATATCGGCAAGGCCAAGCGCCTGCGCATCCGGGTGAGCCAGTATTTCCGCGAGGGCGTGCCCCACGACAACAAGGTGAGCCAGATGATCGCCCACGCCTACGCCTTTGACGTCATCGTCTGCCAGAGCGAATTCGAGGCGCTGGTGCTGGAAGCCAGCCAGATCAAGGCCCACACCCCCAAATACAACATCCTGCTCAAGGATGACAAGGGCTACAGCTATATCCGCGTCACCCGGGAGGACTGGCCGCGCCTTTCCTTCACCCTGCAAAAGGAGGAGGACGGGGCAGAGTATATCGGCCCCTACACCTCCAGCTTTGCGGCACGGCAGATGGCAGAGACCGCCATGGATGCCTTCCGCCTGCCCCGGTGCAATAAGCGTTTCCCGCAGGATATCGGCAAGGGCCGCCCCTGCCTGAACGCCCACATCGGCAAGTGCATGGCGGTGTGCAGCGGCAAAATCAGCTGCGAGACCTACAACGAGGCGGTAAAAGGGGCGGTGCACCTGATCCGTTACGGCAAAAAGGACATCCTCAAGACCCTGAACGAACGGATGCTGGAGGCCTCGGAGCGGCTGGAGTTCGAGACGGCGGCCCTCATCCGGGACCAGATCAACGCCATCACCAAGGTGAGCGCCGGGCAAAAGGTGGTCGTGGACCCGGAGGTGGAGATGGATGTGGTGGCGCTGGCCGGTACGCCTGGCAGCGTATGCGCGGCGGTGCTGCGCTTCCGCGAAGGGCGGCTCACCGACAAGCGGGAGTTCCTGTTCCATGACACCTCCGACATCGACGCGGTGCGGGAGGAATTTCTGCCCCGGTACTATCTGGACGATGAGCAAATTCCCAAGATCATCGCGGTGGATGCGCTGCCGCCGGACGTGGATGCCTTGCAGCAGGCGCTGAACCAAAAGCGCGGCAGCGAGGTGCAGCTATATGTGCCCCAGCGCGGCGACAAGGCGCATCTGGTGGAGATGGCGCACACCAACGCGGTGGAGCGGCTGGCCCGGGAGAGCGGCCGCTATGCCCGGGAAGAAAAGCTGCTGGACGAGCTGGCGCAGGTGCTGGGCCTGCCCAAACCGCCTCGCGCCATCGAGAGCTACGATATCTCCAACTGGGGCGACGGCTCCAGCGTCTGCGGCATGGTCACCTTCAAGGACGGCAAGCCCTTCAAGGCCGGCTACCGGAAGTTCAAGATGAAGACCGTGGTGGGCACCGACGACTACGCGTCTCTGGCCGAGACCGTGAGCCGCCGGGCGGCAGAGTACGAAAAATACGCTGCACAGGCGCAAAACGGTCAGCCCGGCGGCAACTGGTTCGGGCAGAAGCCGGATCTTTTGCTGATGGACGGCGGCAGGGGACAGGTGAGCGCCGCAAAGGAGGCGCTTGCCGGTACAGCGCTGGCCGATGTGCCGCTGTACGGCATGGTAAAGGATGACCACCACCGCACCCGGGCCATGGTGGACAGCGACGGGCGGGAAATTGCCATCAACATGAACCGCGGCACCTTCACCTTCATCACGGCCATCCAGGACGAGACCCACCGGTTCGCCAACGCCTACCGCAAGCAGCAGATGCGGCAGAAGAGCTATTCCTCCACCCTGACCGAGGTGCCGGGCGTAGGCCCAAAAACCGCCAAAGCCCTGCTGACGCAGTTCAAGAGCGTGGGGGCGGTGAAGGAAGCCACCCCCGACCAGCTGGAAAACACCCCCGGCGTGGGCAAGCAGCTGGCGCAGACCATCTACGAGTATTTTCATCAGGCATAAGTAAAAGCCCTTCTCCGCTGGCTCAAGGCCGTGGGAGAAGGGCGTTTTTTGTTATGCGGGGCGTTATTCCTCAACGTTCAGATAGATCAGCCCTTTGGCGTAGAGATTCAGGGTGCCGTTGGAACCGGAAGAGGTATAGCGTTTATCATATTCCTTATTGCCGATGCGTACAACGTTATCCGTGCGGGCATCGGTCGTGTAGTCGGCGGGGTCGCCATCCAGATGCAGACGGATGCAGCGGGTCGCAGCGATACTGGCGTATTCCGCAATGGAAAGGTGATCGATCATACATTCGCCAGCAGGAAGTTCGACCAGCATGTCGCGGGTCACGGTCAGGTTTTCGGCACGCAGACTGCCATTGTTCAGCGCAACAGTCAGCGTTTTCAGCTGCATGGGCGCAAGGCGGACATCGCCGGTCTCCAAGCTGATGATCAGCCGGGTGAGGGCGTCTGCCGGGATGGTGACGGTGAGCATGGCCTCCGGGGCATCCTCGGCTACCTGCCAGTTTTCCGGCATTTCAAAGGTCAGGGTGGTGCGGCCGTCCCCGCCGGTGGTGCGCAGAACGGGCGAATGGGGGAAGTTGTCGAACTGGAAGGTGGCGTATTTGTCCGAGGTGAGGGACGGATCGGTGACAAAGGTCACAGAGCCGTAGTTCAGGCTGAGCTTCAACTCCTGATCCAGCTTTTCCAGCGGGATCTGCAGGGTGCTTTCCCCAAGGTCATCAGCAGGAATGGTGAGGGGCACGGTATCGGCTGGGACAGCGAGATAGCTGCTGCTGGCCTCCTCCGGGACAGAGCTGCTGTCTGCTGCCGGGGACGCAGGCTCGACCGGCTGCACAGGGGTGGCTTTGGAATGCTGGAAGAAAAAGCAGGCCAGCACCAGCACCGCCAGCCCGCCGCCCAGCACCATGCGCCAGTGGGAACGCGGGGCAGGGGATGCCGGGGCGGCAGAGGAGTCAGCCGGGGCCTGCTCCTCCAGGATCTTGTGGGCTACCTCCTCCGGAGTGCCCAGCTCTGCGATGGCCTGGGCCTCCTTTTCCGGCCCGGCAGCGTCCAGATAATCCTCGTAATAGCTCAAAGCGTCCTTGCGCTCGGCCTCCGGCAGGGGAGCCAGAAGCTGCTCCAGCGCAGCAAGAAATGCAGTACGGGTCATAGATCATTCCACCTCTCTGAAAAATGTGTCAATGGAAGAACGGTAGCGGCTCCACTCCTGGGCATAGGCGGCAAGCTGCTGCCGCCCGGCCGGGGTGATCTGGTAATAGCGGCGGTTGCGGCCATTGAAGGGCGCATCATAGACCGTGAGCAGTTGGTCTTTCTGCAGCCGGCGCAGCACCGGGTACAGGGTGGACTCGCTCAACTCCAGCGTGTGGGTGACCTGTTGGGTGATCTTGTAGCCGTAGGTACCTTCCGGCTCCTGCGCCACCACGGACAGCACAATGGCATCCAGCAGCGCGGCACTGATGGGAAAACTCATGTGGGGACAACCTCCTTTCGATGTGGCCTGATTCTATGATATTATATAACATATAATATTGCACAAGTCAATAGAGGAGCACAAAAAAATATGGCAGGCAACAAAAAAGCTCCCCCTTTCGGGGGAGCTGGATGGGAACGAAGGGAGCAGACGGAGAGGGCTGAGCTTCTTAGTCCTCCGAAGAAATATCCTGCCCAAAGTATTTTTCGCCCAGAGCTTTCAGGGTGCCGTCGGCGCGCAGCTCCTCAATGGCAGTGTTGATGGCTTCCAGCAGGGAAGCGCTGTCGTCGCCCTTGCGCACCGGGATGGCCACATGAGAAGCGTCCTCGGTCTGGGCCACCAGCTTGAAGTCGGCGTCCGGATGCACATTCAGGTAGTCGTAGAAGGACACATCGGCGTTCAGGGTGGCGTCGATGCGGCCGGCGGTCAGCAGCTGGATGGTCTCTTCCAGCGTGTCGATGCCCTGCACGGTGGCACCATAGCTCTCGGCCAGCTCCATGTAGGTGGAAGCCAGGCTGTTGGCAGTGGTCTTGCCCTTCAGGTCCTCAAAGCTCTTGATGTCCTCGTTGTCCTTGCGCACGGCCAGTGCGGTGTGGATGTAGCCGTAAGGGGTGGTGAAGTCGTAGGTCTTGGCGCGCTCGTCGGTCACCTCGACGCCGTTGCACACGATGTCAAAGCGGCCTGCGTCCAGACCGGCGAACAGGCTGTCCCAGTCGCTTTCCACATACTCCGGCTCCACACCCAGCTTCTCGGCGATGGCGCGGGAGACTTCCACGTCGTAGCCCACCAGGGTGTCGCTCTCGTCGTGGTAGCTCCAGGGCTGCCATGCACCTTCCAGTGCCACCACCAGCTTGCCGTTGGCCTGAATGGCGGCCAGCTGGTCGGCAGCGCCGGTGGAAGCAGCCGAAGAAGCCGCACCGGAAGCGGCAGCGCTGCTGCCGGAATTGGAAGAGCAGCCTGCCAGAGTCAGCACACCGGCGGCAGCCATCACACTCATCAGAGAAATAAACGTTCTGCGTTTCATAGAAATATCCTTTCAGTTAAAATGTTTGTCTAGGCGGCCATCGGGGAGTTTCTCCGAGGACCGTCCGCTGGGGTGGGACCCTGTTGCCCGTAGGGCAATAGGGCGGGCGATGGAATGGCCTGCAACGGCAACGACCGCCGCCAGCGGCGGAAACAGGGAGTTGCTGTTGGGACAGCGGCCAGCAGAATGCAAGGCTCGCTCAAGGGCCGCCGCATGCGCTGGGAGCCGCAACCCGTATTCGTGTCCGAGGAGGAAGCTCCCCGATGACCGTATATCACTCCGTGTGGGCGATCTTTTGCAAAAAGGCCCGGGTGCGCTCCTCCCGGGGAGCGGCAAAGAACTGGTGGGAGGGGGCCTGCTCCACCACCACGCCGTTCTCCATGAACACCGTCTTGGAGGAAACGTTGCGGGCAAAGCCCATCTCGTGGGTCACCACCAGCATGGTCATGCCCTCTTCGGCCAGCTGGCGCATCACGCTCAGCACCTCGCCGGTCAGCTCCGGGTCCAGCGCACTGGTGGGCTCGTCGAAGTAGATGATCTCCGGGTCGGTGGCCAGTGCACGGGCAATGGCTACGCGCTGCTGCTGACCGCCGGAGAGCTGGCGGGGGTAGTAGTCGGCCCGGTCGGCCAGACCCACCTTTTCCAGCATGCGGCGGCCGATGGCGTCGGCCTGCTCCCGGGGCATCCTGCGGGCCACGATGAGTCCCTCAGTCACGTTTTGCAGGGCGGTCTTGTTCCGGAACAGGTTGTAGTTCTGGAACACAAAGGCCGTCTTTTTGCGCAGCCGGGCGATGTCGGCCCGGCCTGCATGGGCCAGGTCAAAGGTCTCGCCGTCCAGCACCAGCTGGCCTGCGTCGGCGGTCTCCAGAAAATTCAGGCAGCGCAGCAGGGTGGTCTTGCCGGAGCCAGAAGGGCCCAGAATGGCCACCACATCGCCTTTTTCCACGGTCAGGTCCACGCCCTGCAGCACCGGCAGCTCGCTGACCACCTTGTGTGCACCGGGGCGCAGACCGGCTTTTGCGTAGGTGCGGAAGGTCTTGTGGACGTTCCGGATCTCCATCATTGCCATGGGTTCCACACTCCTTTCTTACTGGAAGCCCCGGGCGTTGAGCCGGTGCTCCAGCACAGCCTGCAGTTTGGTGATGACCGTGCAGAACAGCAGGTACACCACCGCCACCTCACAGTAGATGGGCAGGAAGATGTAGGTGCGGGCCGCCACGCGCTGACCGGCCATGAACAGCTCGGCCACCGTGATGTTGGACGCCAGCGAGGTGTCCTTGATCATGCCGATGAGGGAGTTGGACAGGGCGGGCACGGCGGTGCGCAAAGCCTGCGGCAGCACGATGCGGCGCATGATCTGCACCCAGCTCATGCCTACGCAGTAACCGGCTTCCAGCTGGCCCTGGGGCACGCTTTCCAGCGCGCCGCGCATGGTCTCGGCGCAGTAGGCACCCTCATTGAAGGCAAAGGCGATGACGGCGGCGGGGAAGGCGTCCAGCATGATGCCCAGGCTGGGCAGGCCGTAAAAGATGATGAACAGCTGCACCAGCAGCGGTGTGCCGCGGATGACCCAGATGTAGAACCGGGCGATCTGCCGCAGCACCGGCACGTTGGCGTACTGCACCAGTGCCACCACCACCGCGATGATCATGGCAAAAAAGAAGGACACCAGCGTCAGCGGGATGGTCATGGTCAGGCCGGCTGTCAGGATGCGGGGCAGGGCCTCCACCAGCACGCTGACCGTGCGGTTGGATAAAAGTGCTTCAAACATGAACGATCACAGTACCTCAAATACTCTCAGAAAACAACGGTGAATGTATGATACAACTTCGAGTATACTCAAAGTCAAGGGGTTTGCGGAAATTCCTACAAAACCTACCAGAGTACTATAACATGAAACGTCCGGCGGTGCAAATGGTTTGCAAAAATCGCGTATTGTGAACAAAAACGGCCCAGCCGCTGCGGGAACTTTGTGCAATGCGGCAAGCCGGTTGACGCGGCAGGCGCTTTCGTGTACAATGGGCATAACAACGTGCACACCGGGTTTGCCGGTGCCGCGCAAATTCACCGGCGGCCCGGCTGCCGGTGCAAACGGAGGACACAAACGTGACGAAACGGAAGATTGGCGTTCTGGGTGCAGGTACCTGGGGCATGGCGCTGGCGCGGATGCTGACCGTCAGCGGCAACGAAGTGCAGGTGTGGTCGGCCATTGAGGCGGAGGTGGACAACCTCTCCACTACACGGGTGCACCCCAACCTGCCGGGCATGAAGATCCCGGCCGAGCTGCAGTTCACCAAGAGCATCGAGGAAGTGTGCACCGGCAAGGATGTGCTGCTGTTTGCAGTGCCGTCGGTGTTCGTGCGGGGCACCACCGCCAAGGCACGGCCCTATATCCCGGACGGTCAGATCCTTGTGGATGTGGCCAAGGGCATGGAGCCGGATACCTTATATACCATGACCGAGGTGATCGCCGACGAGCTGAACAGGGACGGCGGCCCCAAAAACTGCAGGCTGGTGGCCCTGAGCGGCCCCACCCACGCCGAGGAAGTGGCGCTGGACCTGCCCACCACCATTGTGTCGGCCTGCCCGGATGACGAGGCGGCCCGCTTTGTGCAGGAGGTGTTCAGCAACACCTGCATGCGCGTGTACACCAACCCCGATATCAAGGGCGTGGAGCTGAGCGGTGCCCTGAAGAACGTGATCGCCCTGGGCGTGGGCATCTCCACCGGCCTTGGCTACGGCGACAACGCCCGCGCGGCCCTGATCACCCGCGGCATTGCCGAGATCGCCCGCCTGGGCGTGGCCATGGGCTGCAACATCCACACCTTTGCGGGCCTGGCCGGCATCGGGGACCTGATCGTGACGGCCACCAGCATGCACAGCCGCAACAACCGCGCCGGCATCCTCATCGGCAAGGGCGAGAGCCCGGAGCAGGCCGTAAAGGAAGTGGGCATGGTGGTGGAGGGCATCAACGCCCTGCCCGCCGCCATGGAGCTCGCCGCCAAGTACAACGTGGAAATGCCCATCGTGCAGACGGTGAACGCCATCGTCAAGGAGGGCATGAGCGCCAGCGACGCGCTGCGCACCCTCATGGACCGCAACCGCAAGAACGAGATGCCCCAGGGCTACGAGACTGCGCACTGAAACAAACGGACAGAAGCCTGCCTTTTCCGGTACAGAACGGATAAGCGCAGGCTTTTTTGGATGGAGGAAACAACTCCGGGACCTGCACTGCTTTTGCTCCCAGCAGGTGGGATTCGACAGGAAGAGCAGCTGCAGGACTGACTTCGACGGACACTTTTCCGGCCTGAACCTTTACACAAAGCAGGCGCAGCCTCCGCATGGCGGGGGCTGCGCTTGCTTTTTACAGGGCACTATGATAGGCTAAAAAAGCAGGGCGGTCAGTGGGCTGCCCCGGTGAAGGAGAAGCCTGTCCGGCGGATGTGCGGGCAGAAACAGATAAGGAACGTGAAACTTGGGAACGGGAGGAATTTTTTATGCTCAAACTGCCCCGGCCGGAGCGCAACGGCAAGCACTTTGTGAGTTACTGCAACAAGCGGAACAAGAGCGACAACGATTATTCCATTGCGCAGGCGGTGTTCCGGCACATGGGCGATATCCTGCCGCTTTCGCAGGAGCAGCTGGCAGCCGAGAGCCACCAGTCCGAGGCATCGGCCAGCCGGTTCTTCCGGCGGTGCGGCTTTGCGTCGTTCTGGGAGTTCAAGACCCAGATGGTGAATTTTCTGACCCAGCGGCGGCTGCGCAAGACCCAGGAGACGCTGAACCGTTACCACGGCATGACCGACCGCGAGGTGAGCCGGGAGCTGTGCCGGCATGCGGTGCAGAATCTGGAACAGACCGCGGAACGGATGGACCTTGCGCAGCTGGCCCGGATCGTAGAGCTGTTCCGGCAGAGCGAGCAGGTCTATTTTGTGGGAGACATGCGGGAGCTGGAATGCTTTTACTCGCTGCAGCTGGACCTGATGTGCAAGGGGCAGGCCGTGTATCACTGCAACTTTGATGAGGTGAAAAAGGATGAACTGCCCGCCATGAACGAAAAGACTGTGGTGTGCATCTTCTCGGTGAGTGAACGGTATTACCCGGAGGAACGCCAGCTGCTGCTGGAAGAAGCCCGCGCCTGCAGGGCCCATACGGTGTGGTTTACCCAGGAGGGCGATGCCGGGGAGGCAGAAGAGACCTGTTATTATGGTACGGCACAGTCTAAAAATATGGGGTATTATTCGCTGTTGCTGCTGGAACAGGTCATAAGTGCCATGCTGTATCGCTCGGATGACGCATGAAATCCGATTTCAGAAACTGAAACCGGATTTCTGAAGATATGGTTGAAACTTTTTTCTGATGTTGTAAAATAATTGTAGAAAAGCACCAAATCGGGTGCGGATGAGATAAGAAGGTAAATTCAACAGAAGGGAAGTTCAATCATGAAAAAGATGACGCGCCGCAATTTCCTCCAGACCTCGGCACTGGCCGGTGCAGCTGCACTGGTCTCCGGCATGAGCGTGGCCGCAGGGGCCGCTGCTCCGGAAGCCGCTTCCACCGCAGCAGCGGTGGATGAGGAGAACTGCATCAATCTGGCGGGCACTTCGCCCATTGAGATGGCCTCTGTGCAGGTCAAGCCCGGCAAGCTGATCGGCTATCTGGACGATGGCATGTACCGCTTCCTCGGCGTTCCCTATGCAACGGCAGAGCGTTTCCAGAGCCCGAAGCCCATCGCCTCCTATCCCAACGGCTGGAAGCTGGCTTTGACTTACGGCCAGGTGGCTCCGCAGGACCGCTGCCTGAACGGCACCGGTGAGATCAACGGGCAGGAGTTCCGCACCCCGGGCGCTCTGGCCGACATGGTGGCCAACGAGACCTGCCAGTACCTGAACATCTGGACCAAGAGCCTGACCGGTAAAAAGCCGGTGTTCGTGTTCTTCCACGGCGGCGGCCTGGATAATGGCGCTTCCACCGAGCTGACCATCTACAACGGCGAGTATTTTGCAAGACGCGAGGACGCGATCTTTGTGTCGGTGAACCACCGCCTGAACATTTTGGGCTATCTGGATCTGTCCCAGTACGGCGAGCAGTACGCCACCAGCGCCATTGCCGGTGAAGAGGACTGCCGCGAGGCTCTGCGCTGGGTGCACGACAACATTGCTCAGTTCGGCGGTGACCCGTCCAATGTGACCATCCTGGGCCAGTCCGGCGGCGGTGTTAAGGTCACCGCACTGGCCTGCATGTCCGACACCGTGGACCTGTTCAATAAGGTGGTTGTGGTCAGCGGTGGATTTATCAGCAACGTCAAGGAGGATGGTCTGGCCAACACCAAGAAGCTGGTGGATTACCTAGGCCTGAAGGACAGCGAGGTGGTGCCCAAGCTGACCAGCATGACCTATGAGGAGCTGTACAAGGCCTACAAGGGTGCAGGCTGCGCCTGGAATGCCTGCGCAGGCAACGGAACGCTGGAAACTCCGATGTTTGGCAAGGACGGTAGTGTGAACCCCTATGCTGCTCAGCGCAAGTGGATGGTGGGCACCACCTTCTCCGAGTTCAGCGCCAACACCAAGGCACAGATCTTTAATCAGGATCCCACGGCAGCTCTGAACAACATCGACGATGCAGAGGCTGCCCGCCGCCTGCAGGAAAAGTATGGCGACCGCACCGATGCCGTGATCGACGGCTTCCGCGCTGCATACCCCACCCACAAGCTGTGCGAAGCACTGTATCTGAACGCCATGCCCGCCGGCGGTCTGGCCCGCTGGGGCCTGATCTCACCCACCGGCATCATCACCACGATGAACAAGGCCGGCATCCCCGTGTACAACTACATGGTGGCTTACAAGATGCCCTTCTTTGGCGGGCAGGTCATGTGCCACACCTCGGATCTGGCCCTGTGGTTCGGCAGCATGGAAGGTGCCGCTTATCAGTACCGCGGCGACGAGACCAATGCACAGCGGGTGTCCAACCACATGATGGATGCATTGGCCGCGTTTGCTGCCAGCGGTGATCCCTCCGGCAAGCTGCTGAAGTGGGCTCCCTACACCACCGACGCCCACAACACCATGGTGTTCGACGTGAAGAGCGGCTGTAAGGTGGACTTCGACCGTGCCGTCTATGAGGCGATGATGAACCAGTAACGTTCCTTCCGGAGGCAATGCCCCCCTATCTTTTTCTGAAGCAGGCGCAGCCCTTGTACACAGGGGCTGCGCCTGCTTTTTGTGGGCAGAGCCGGCCCACTGACATCTGGCAAGATGCCCCCAAAATCATTCAAAATTTTTACAGAAATCAGACACAAAAGGGTAGAAGGTCGGGAAACTTTCTGCTATACTGAAACTATGAGCGCACTGCGCCCGACAGAAACAGGAGGGGATCTTATGCCGTCAACTTATGCGCACCGCCGCTTCGGCGCGGATGTTCTGCAGCAGCTGCCCGCAGCCCTGCAGGATCAGATCGGGAAAAACCGGGCCTTGTTCGACGTGGGCCTGCACGGGCCGGATCTGCTGTTCTACTATCATGCAGCCAAGTCCAACCCCGTGGGCGCCCTGGGCAACGCCATGCACGAGCAGCCGGGCCGGGTGTTCTTTGAGCGCGCCCGGGGCGTGGTGCGACAGGCAAAGGACCGGGACGCCGCGCTGGCCTATGCGCTGGGGTTCGTGTGTCATTTTGCACTGGACAGCACCTGTCACCCCTATGTGGAGGCCTACACCCGCCAGAGCGGGGTGAGCCACTGCGAAATCGAGACCGAGTTCGACGACATGCTGCTGCGCCGGGACGGCCATGACCCGAAGAGCTTCTTCACGGCCAGCCATATCCGGCCCACGGCGGAAAATGCCCGGGTCATCGCGCCCTTCTACGAGGGCCTGACCGGCCTGCAGGTGCTGGACGCCCTCAAGGGGATGATCGCGATGCACCGGCTGCTGCAGCCCTCCGGCGCGGTCAAGCGCTGGGTGATGCTCACCGGCATGAAGGCAGTGGGCAAGTACGACGTGCTCCACGGCCTTGTGGCCAACCCGCAGCCCAACCCGCAGTGCACCGAGAGCAATGAGAAACTGGATGCCCTGTACAAGCAGGCCATTCCGCTGGCGGTGCGGCTGATCGAAGCCTATGCGGAAACGCTGGACACGGACGAGTCGTTGGACAAGGCCTATGACCACACCTTCGGGGAATTCTGAGGGGCGGCCAGCAGGAGGTCAGAGAAACTCCCTGCCGTTCAGACAACTGGGAAAAGAGAGTGCACCGCACGGCGGTGCGAGAGGAACAAGAATGCAAAAGAAAAAATTTAAGGTTACGCCGCTGGAGCGTGCGTGGATCCTGTACGATGTGGGCAACTCGGCTTTTGTGCTGATGATCGCAACCCTGGTGCCCATCTTCTTCAACGCGCTGGCGGAGGCCGGCGGCGTGAGCAAGGTGAACTATCTGGCCTACTGGGGCTATGCAAGCTCGGTGGTCACGGTGGTCACCGCCGTGCTGGGGCCAATCCTGGGCACCCTGGCCGATACCAAGAATTTCAAAAAGCCCATCTTCATGCTCTGTTTGTTCGTGGGTGTGCTGGGCTGCTGTGCCATGGGCGCGGCCCGCACCTGGCTGCCGTTCCTGGTCGTCTTCATCGTGGCCAAGATCGGCTTTTCGGGCAGTCTGGTGTTTTATGACTCCATGCTGGGCGATGTGACCACCCCGGAGCGGATGGACATGGTGTCCTCCCGCGGCTATGCCTGGGGCTACATCGGCAGCTGTGTGCCCTTTGTGGTGTGTCTGGCGCTGGTGCTGGGCAGCGGGGCCATCGGCATGAGCCAGATGACCGCCCTGACCATTGCACTGTTCATCACGGCTGTGTGGTGGCTGGGCACCACCCTGCCGCTGCTCCGGCGCTACCGGCAGGTCAACTATGTGGAGGTGGAGCAGCACGCCATCCGGCAGAGTTTTGTGCGCATCGGCCACACCCTGAAGCACCTCTATGAGGACAAGCAGGTGTTCTGGTTCCTGCTGGCGTTCTTCTGCTACATCGACGGCGTGTACACCATCATTGATATGGCCACGGCCTACGGCACGGCCCTGGGTCTGGACACCACCGGCCTGCTGCTGGCGCTGCTGGTCACCCAGATCGTGGCCTTTCCCTCGGCGCTGATCTTCGGCCGGCTGAGCGCAAAATACCCCTCCAGCCAGTTGATCCCGGTGTGCATCGCGGCCTATACCGGCATTGCGGTGTTTGCCTTCTTCCTCACCCAGCAGTGGCAGTTCTGGGTGCTGGCCGTGATGGTGGGGATGTTCCAGGGCGGTGTGCAGGCACTGAGCCGCAGCCACTTTGCCAAGATCATCCCGGCGGAAAAATCCGGCGAATACTTCGGCCTGTTCGACATCTGCGGCAAGGGGGCATCCTTCCTGGGCACCATGATCGTCAGTGTGGGCAGCCAGCTCACCGGCAGTGCCAACGTGGGCGTGGGCAGCATCGCGGTGCTGTTCGTCATCGGCTTTGTGCTGTTCCGGGTGTCGTGCCGGACGGAACACGCCAAGCAGGTGTAACACACGTTTTTTCAAAAGGCTCCTCTGTGCATACACAGGGGAGCCTTTTTGGGTTATTGTTTACAAACCGGCAATTGTGTTTTGGAACGGTGAATGATACAATAGGGCCAGACCAAAAACACAAAGGAGAATAAAGCGATGAAGCAGGTTCCCGGTTATACCCTCGTCCGCACAGAGGACTGCCCCGAGCAGCACGGTACCCTGACCGTGCTCACCCACGACGTGAGCGGGGCCACCATCCTGCTGGTGGAAAATGAGGACAACAACAAGGCCTTTAGCATCGGGTTCGGCACCTTCCCCTCCGATGACACCGGCGTTTTTCATATTCTGGAGCATTCGGTGCTGGCCGGAAGCGAAAAATACCCGGTCACCTCGCCGTTTCTGCAGCTGCTCAAGAGCAGCATGGCATCCTTCCTCAATGCCATGACCTTCCCGGATAAGACCGTGTACCCCTTTGCCACTCCCAACGAGACGGATTTCAGAAACCTGATGGACGTCTACCTGAACGCGGTGTTCTGCCCGCTGGCCATGGTGGACAGGGCGGTGTTCGAGCAGGAGGGCTGGCACCGGGATGCCGACGGCACTGTGAGCGGCGTGGTGTACAACGAGATGCAGGGGGCCCTTGCCACCCCGGACGCTCAGCTGCAGAATGCGCTGGAGCGTGCCATGTTCCCGGACACGGCCTATGGCTTTGTGTCCGGCGGCGACCCGGAGAGCATCCCGGCGCTGACCTATGAGAAATATCAGCGGGTGTACCGCCGCCACTACAGCGCGGACAACTGCTGCATCACCCTGTACGGCAAGATGGACATGGCCGAAAAACTGGAAATGCTGGACCGCGATTATCTGTCCCGGATGCCCAGGACCACCACCCGCCCCCGCCTGACGGTGCAGGACGAGCAGCCGGGCACCTGCGTGGAGCTGCCCTATTACACCGAGAATCCGGAGCCGGACGAGGTGCAGTGCGCACTGGCCTGGTACACCGGTGCCTTTGCGGACCGGGAACGGCAGCTGGGTGTGGAGATCCTGCTGGACGCGCTGCTGGGCACCAACAATTCGCCCCTGAAAGCGGCCCTGCTGGCCGAAAAGCTGGGTGCGGACATCGACATGGGCTTTGATGACAGCACCCTGCAGCCCACGCTGGAGCTGGTGCTGCGGGGTGCCACCGAAGAGAGCGCCCGCAAGTTTGCCCCGGCGGTGCGCAAGGCAGTGGATGACGTACTGGCCCGGGGCATCCCGCAGGAGCTGCTGCTGGCCTCGCTGAATTCGGCAGAGTTTGCCTCGCTGGAGCGGCCGGGCAGCCTGCCGGACGGCGTGCTGGACGCCATCAACGCTTCCACGGGCTGGCTGCACACCGGGGACCCCGCCCTGCTGCTGCACACGGACAAGCTGTTTGCTTCCCTGCGCAGCAAGATGGCGGACGGCTGGTTCGACGAGCTGCTGCGCAGCCTGTTTGCCCCGGCTCCGGTGCAGGTGCTGCAGGTGCCCACCCTGCCCAAGAAGCAGGAAGAGACACAGGCCCCGGCCCGCACCGACGCCAAACTGGTGCTGGATCACCCGCTGACCGTGGCCGACCTGGGCGAAGGTGCCCTCAGCGCGGCCGGGCAGACCGAGCAGGTGGCCGGTGCCACGGTGCTGCGCCACCCCTCGGCGGGCAGCCTGTACCTGAATTTCTACTATGACCTGGGCCATGTGGCCCCGGAGGACCTGCCGTATCTGGACCTGCTCACCGATATGCTGGACGAGCTGGACACGCCGACCCACACGGCCCAGCAGCTGAACACCCTGCGCAGCACCTGGCTGGGCGACAGCCGCGTACTGCTGGACTTCTGGACCGGCCGGCAGGAGGGCGCACCCTGCCATGCCAAACTGACCATGAGCCTGAGCCTGCTGGAACGCAGCCTGCAAAAGGCCGTGGAGCTGGGCGGCGAGTGGCTGTATGACACGCAGCTCACCGGCCCGGCGGCGGAAGCCGCCTTTGCCCGGGTGCTGAGCCAGCAGAAACTGAACATGGAACAGCAGTTCATCCAGCAGGGCAACGCCTATGCGGCGGTCCGTGCCAGTGCCCACTACAATGTGGAGAACGCGGCCAGCGAGCGATGCAGCGGCGTAAGCTATTATCACTTCCTGTGCAATCTGCTGGAAAAGGCCGACTGGGCAGGCCTTGGCGCAAAGCTGGAAACCCTGCGGGCCCAGGTGCTGCAGCACGCCCAGCTCACCGTGAGCCTGCACGGCTCGGAGCAGGCGCTGGACACCTTGCGCACCCTGCTGCCGGGCAGCCGGTTTGCGGCGCAGGAGCGCGACACGGCGCAGCCCTATGTGGAGCCGCTGACCCCGCCGGTGAATGAGGCCTTTATTATTGACGGCGGCGTGAACTACGCGGTGCAGGTGTGGCCCATGGAGCGCCGCAGCGACCGCAAGGTGCTGGCCCGCGTGATGAGCTACGAATACCTGTGGCACAACATCCGCGAGGTGGGCGGCGCCTACGGCACCGGCATGCTGTCGTCGGACGGTGTGGAGTACCTGTACACCTACCGGGACCCCCACCTGACCGAGAGCTACGACACCTTTGCCAAGGGCCCGGCGGAGCTGGCCGCCCGCGATTACACCGAAAAGGACCTGAACGACCTGATCGTGGGTGCCGTGGCCAAGCTGGACACGCCCCGCAAGCCCCGCGCCGAGGCACGGGAGCTGGACCGGCAGTATTTCTGCGGCATCACCGAAGCAATGAAGGCTGCCGACCGCAAGGCCCTGTGTGCCGTGGACGCAGCTCTGCTCAAAGAGCAGGCCGCCGGTCTGGCCGATGCCATGGCTGCCGGTGTGAAGGTGACCTTTGGCAGCAGGGACGCGGTGGAGGCCGCAGGCTCCCTGTTTGACTGCGTAGAGACCCTGTAACGAAAACAAACCGATGAAGCCCCGGCACAGTGTGGGATGCAGACTGTGCCGGGGCTTGTTTTGTGCGAAAAATCAGAAGGCACCCTGATAGTATTCCAGCAGGATGCAGCCGGTGCGCAGGACATTGCGCACGGCCCCGCAGGCTTCTCCACCGGCGACGGCCACAAGATGGGCCTGTGGGTCGGTGCGCACATGCAGGATGGTCCGTTCCCGCTGATGCTGCATCCGCAGGCATGCTCCATGTTCCACGGCTGCTTCCCCTTCGTCAACCAGGAAGGCCACCGTTTCATGAACGAGGGCACCTGGGTGCAGGGCAAGAGCATGAATGTCATGCACCAGACCGGCAACGTTGCATGGTCCATCTTTGATGCAGACTACGGCAAGTACAACCGCATGTCTCTGGAGAACGGCACCGGCGGCGACATGGAAGTGACCGTGACCATCACCGACGGCTTCCGTGAGGCTGTGGCACAGGCTCTGGCAAAGGCACAGTAAGGCTTTATAAAAAAGAACCCCGGGGACGGGCAGCGCAGGACGCTGCCCGTCCCCTTTTTGCGCAAAAAAGCGGCGTCTGCAAAAAGCAGACGCCGCAAGGAAAAACAGGGAATGCCGCGCAGAAGGATCACTTCTTGCGGGCGATCATTTCAGTGTAGGCAAGCACCAGCGGGCCGACGCCCTTGGCGTCATTGCACACTACCGGCTCGCTGAAGTAGTAGGCCAGAGAGCCGTCGCGGTGGTCCTTGCCGCCCAGACCGGCCACCAGGCAGATGCCGCCCAGCTGCAGGCTGCCGTCCGGATTCTTGGACAGGTACTTGTCGCAGGTGCCGTAGAAGGCTTTCTCGGCCCAGACAGCCATCCGCTTGGGCAGGTAGCCCAGGCGCACGCCCTTGAGCACCGCGTAGGCAAACAGGGCAGTGCCGCTGGTCTCCAGATAGTTGCCCTCCACGCCGGGGTGGTCCATCACCTGCCAGAACATGCCGGTCTCCTCGTCCTGGAACTTGTGCACGTCCTCGATGGTCTGCTTGAGCATGGCCATGATGCCGCGGTACTCGTTGTACAGCTGCTCGTCCATGCGCTCCAGCACGTCCACCATGGCCACCATGAACCAGCCCATGGCGCGCAGCCAGAAGTTGGGGCTGCAGCCGGTGACGGGGTCGGCCCAGTACATCTGGCGGCTCTCGTCGTAGCCGTGGTAGTACAGGCCGGTGGTTTCGTCCCGCATGTGCTTTTGGATGTTCATGAACTGCTTGTAGCTGTCGATGCAGCCCTGCATCTTGTTGTAGCGGGTCTCATACTCCATGTAGAAGGGCTGAGCCATATAGGTGCCGTCCAGCCACACCTGCCAGGGATAGATGTCCTTGTGCCAGAAGTTGCCCTCCTTGGTGCGGGGCTGGGTGAGCAGCTGGCTGCGGATGGTGTCGATGGCCTTACGGTACTTCTCGTCCCCGAAGATGTCGTACAGGATGAACAGGTTCTTGCCCTGATTCACGTTGTCCAGGTTGTATTCCTTGGGGTCGTAGGTCTTGATGGAGCCGTCCTCCTGCACAAAGTAGTCGATGAAATCTTTGGAAAAGTCCAGATACTTTTTGTCTCCGGTGGTGTGGTACAGGCTCAGGCAGGCGGTGATCATGCAGCCGTCGATGTAGTTCCACTTGTTGGGCTTGCCGCTGCGCACCTTCTCAATGTTCCACATGGGTGCCTCGGCGCTGGAATTGGCGATCAGGTAGTCCACATAATCGCCCAGCATGGACAGGATCTCTTCATGGGTCATGGCATTAGTCCTCCTCAAAATGGCCGACGTTGACAAAGTGCAGGCGCTCGCCCTCGTAGCCCTCGATCTTCACGTTGTGCAGGTCGATCTCCTTGACGTTCTCGGCGTAGATGGCCAGCTTCTTCACCAGCGGGCGGTTGTCGGCCATGGCGGCCTGACCGGCCTCGGCGTTGGGGTCAAAGGTGATGGTCACGTTTTTCATGGAAACGCGCTCAATGGGCTGCTCCGGCAGGCCGTCAAAGTAGCAGCCGGCAAACTGTGCGTCGGTAGCTGCGATGTCCTCCATGGTCAGGCTGCCCAGTTTGGGGGTGTACTCGTCCACCGGCATGGCGTCGCGGCACTGCACATAGGGGCCGTGGCCGTCCGGGTCGCAGAAGTAGAACATGTTGATGACGAAGGGCGCCTTGACCCCGCGCATCTCCACGTTGCGGAACACCAGCCCGTCGATGACGGCGGTGTTGCCGCGGCCACGGCGGGTCTTGACGCGCAGGCCGCGGTCGGTGTGATCCATCAGGCACTGGGTGACCACCATGTCCTTCACGCCGCCGCTCATCTCGCTGCCGATGACGATGCCGCCGTGGCCCTTGTCCAGCAGGCAGTTGCGGATGATGGTGTGCTCGCAGCTTTTCTTGAGCTTCATGCCCAGGAACACCTTGCTGGCCTTCATGGCAATGCAGTCGTCACCCACATGGATGTTCACGCCGATGATGCGGGTGTACTCGCAGCTTTCGGGGTCGATGCCGTCGGTGTTGGGGGGCGTTGTAGGGGTTGTTGATGTTGAAGTTGAGCAGGTCGAGGTGCTTGACGAAGATGGGGTGGATGGTCCAGGAGTAGCTGTTCTGCACCGTGATGCCGTGCAGGCAGACCTTTTCGCTGTCCACCATGGCCACCGCACGGGGACGCCAGGCGATGCGCTTGACCTTGGGGTCCACCCACCAGTCGCCGTTCTGGGCGTCACAGTCCAGGGTGCCCTCACCGGTGACCACGACGTCGTGCACCTGGGTGATGTTCAGCAGGCCGGCAAAGCTGTTCAGCGGGTTGCCCTCCCAGCCGGTCAGGTAGTACTCGTCCACCTCGTTCTCGCTGGGCAGTACGCCGGGCAGGATGGGGTAATGGGTGCGGTCGTTGTCGCCCAGCAGCACGGCACCCTTTTCCAGATACAGGGTGGTGTTGCTCTTCAGGAACAGGCTGGCGGTGCGGTAGCGGCCGGCGGGCACATACACGGTGCCGCCCTTGGGGCAGGTGGACAGAGCGGCCTGCAGCTTGCCGGTGTTGTCGGTCTCGCCGTCGGCCACCAGGCCGTAGCGGGAAGCATCCACAAAGAACGTTTCAGTCTCGGTGACAAAGGTCAGGCTCAGGGTCTCGCCCTCGGCCTGCACGCCCACGGTGTACTCGGTACCGGGCAGCAGGGAGAACAGGGAGAACACATTGGTGTCGCAGGCTTCGTAGACAGTCTTGCCGTTCAGGGTAACGACGAACGGGTGGGCCGGGCGGAAGCACAGGCCGTTTTCCAGCTCGAACACGGCACTGCGGGTCATGGAACGGATAAGGGACAGGTTCATGAGAAAACCTCCTGATCAATGGTTTTGGCTTGCCCGCACCGGGCGGGCATGGTATGATAAAAAGAAAAGCGGATGTGCGCGGAGGACGTTAAAGAATGAAGGCAGAACAGGAAAAGATCAGTGCAAAGGTCCGGGCAGTGTCGATGCACCTGAACGGCGGCAAGCTGCAGCTGCCCGCCGAAGAGGAGAGCTGCTACGTTGTGCTGGTGGCAGAGAGCGGCTGTACCCTGCAGTACGCAGAGCAGACCATGCTGCTCAACCCGGGCAGTGCGCTGCTGCTGGGACCCGGCGGCGGCTGCATCCAGCAGACGGGCAGTGCGGCACCGGAGCTGGTGGGCTGCAGTTTCCCGCTCAGTGCCCTGCACGAGATGCGCACCCAGACCCAGCGGGATTTTTCCCGGCTGTTTGAGCCGGAGCAGTCTGCTGTGCTGTACGGTTCCGTGCAGTGGAACAGCCGCCTGCGCACCCTGCTGGAGCTGATGCGCACCGCCATGGAGGAGCCGGATTACCCGGGCGCGCTGTACCTGCTGCTGGTGCTGCATTACATCGAGCAGGAATGCATCGCGGAGAGCAGCGCGGTGGCCCGGCCCCACAATAAGACGGTGGAGCGCATCTGTGCGTATCTGGCCGCCAACTACCGCCAGAAGTTCTCCCTCAGCGAGGTGGCAGCGCGGTTCTACCTGTCGCCCTACTACCTCAGCCGCCTGTTCAAGCGGGTGACGGGGCAGTCCATCGTGGACTACATCAACAACCGCCGCATCGAGGCAGCCCAGAAGCTGCTGGAGACCACGGAACTGAGCATCAGTGCGGTGGCCGAGCAGACCGGTTTTGCCAGTGCGGCCCATTTCCGCCGTGTGTTCCACGAGGTGATGGGCACCGGGCCGCTGCAGTACCGCAAGGCACATAAGAAATGATGTGTTTTCCTGCGGAAAACAGGATGCAGCCCAGAGGGCTAGGATGTCTGCCTGCGGCAGAAGAGGTATGCCTCACGGCACAATGTTGTGCAGCGTGCAGCATGTTCCGGAAGGGGATACATCATTCACAAATAAAACACCCCCTGTGCCCTCTACGGGAACGGCACAGGGGGTGTTGTTTGCATCAGATGCTCTTTGCGCAGCGGGACAGGGGCTTAGCCCTTGACGGCACCAGCAGAGATACCTTCAACGAACTGGTCCTGTGCACAGAAGAAAACGATCAGCTGCGGCAGGATGGAGATCAGGGACAGCGCCAGGATCTTGTTCCAGGCAAAACCGGTATCACCGTCCATGGACAGCTTCACGAACAGGGACATGGGGTATTTGCCGGGGGTGCTGACGTAAAGCAGCGGGCCCATGAAGTCGTTGCAGCTCCACATGAACTGGAACAGTGCGCAGGACACCAGAGCGGGTCCCAGCATGGGCACGATGACCTTGTACAGGGTCTGGAAGGAGGAGCAGCCGTCGATGGCTGCGGCCTCGTCCAGGTCACGCGGGACATTGCGCATGAACTGGATCAGCTGGTAGACGAAGTAGGTCTCCGTAGCAAAAGCGCAGTGGACCCAGATGGCCAGGTAGAAGGGGCTGTCCAGCCAGCCGAACTTGTTGTACAGCAGGTACTGCGGCACGTTCAGAACGACCTGGGGCAGGAACAGGGTGGCCAGCATGATGTTGAACAGCAGCTTACGGCCGGGGAAGTCGAAACGGCCAAAACCATAAGCAGCAACACAGGCGGACACGACGGTGCAGATCACCTTGGGCAGCACATAGCTGTAGGTGTTGAGCATGGCCTGCAGGATGTTGATGGAGCCGCCGAAGTTGTTCAGCGCGTTCCGATAACCATCCAGCGTGGGGTTCTTGATCCACAGGCCGATGCCTGCAAAGATCTCGCTGTTGTCCTTGAAGGTGGCACTGATCATCCACAGCAGGGGGTAGATCATGATGATGCCGACCAGGATCAGGACGAAATACTTAAAGAAGGTTGCGATTTTGTTCGATGCGTTCATTCCCATACTGGTCACCTTACCTTTCGTCAGAGTAGTAGACCCACTTCTTCTGGCTGGTGAATGCAATGATCGTCAGGACGCAGACGATGATGAACATGATCCATGCCAGAGCGGATGCCATACCCATGTCATACGACTTGAATGCGTAGTTGTAAACCAGCAGAGAGATCAGCGTGGTGGAACCACGGGGGCCGCCGTTGGTGATGATGTACGGGCCATTGAACTCCTGGAATGCCTGGCAGATCTGAGTGACCAGGTTGTAGAAGATGATGGGGGTAATCATCGGGACGGTGATGGAGAAGAACTGACGCCACTTGCCGGCACCGTCGATGGTGGCAGCCTCGTACAGGTCTGCGGGCACGCCCTTCAGAGCGGCCAGGAACAGCACCATGGCGGAGCCGAACTGCCAGATACGCAGGAAGCAGATGATCCACAGCGCGTAGTGGGGGTCGCTCAGCCACTCCGGGCCCTGCACCAGACCGAAGGTCACGGCACGCAGCACGGTGTTGAGCAGGCCGTCCTTGCTGAACACAGCCTTCCACAGCACGGCGATGGCAACGGAGCCGCCGAGGATGGAGGGAATGTAGTACACGGTACGGAACAGGTTGACGCATGCGATCTTGAAGTTCAGGATGTATGCGATGAACAGTGCGAAGATCAGCTTCAGGGGCACAGTGATGAAGGCGTACTTGAAGGTGATGATCAGTGCCTTGGTGATCTTGGTGGTGGTAAAGGCGGTGATGTAGTTCTGCAGGCCGACGAAGGTGGTGCCGGACTTGAAGAAGTTCATATCGGTGAAGCTGTAGTACAGCGACTGACCGAAGGGGAAAGCCTTAAAGACCACAAAGCCGATGATCCAGGGGATCAGGTACAGGATGCCCTGATACTTGTCCAGCCACTTCTGGAACGGAGTGCGCCCGGTAACCGGGGCGTTGCTTTCTTTCATCTGGGAAATCCTCCTTTTTAAGGAATTTCGGAGCAGGTCTGAAAAAGATCTGATACAATTTTGTCAGAAATTTGTAATACATCTCTGATGAAAAAAGGGGCATCTGCCGTTTGGGCGACAGGTGCCCCGGGGATCAGATCAAAGCGTTGGGGAGAAATCAGGCGATGGTGTAGCCGACAGACTCCATGCCATCCAGCAGGCCGTTGACAGCCTCTTCGGGGGTCTCGTCGCCGTAGTCGATGTTATCGAACACTTCCTGATAGATGCCGGTGCCGGAAGCCTTCAGGTCGTTGTTCTCGAACAGGGGATCCAGCTTGTTGGTGGTGAAGGCCATGACCTTGGCGTTTGCATCAGCAACCAGATCCTTGACAGCGCCGGCAGCCTGAGCGTAACCCAGACCAGCCTTGGAAGCGGGGATGCCGCACTCAGAACCCATGATGGAAGCGCCCTTCTCCTCGTTCAGCAGGAACTGAATCAGGGTAGCAGCCTCAGCAACATGCTCGCAGGTCTTGGTGATGGCCAGGCCCATGGAAACCTTGGAGAAGCCGCCGTTGTAATCGCCGAACTTGATCTCCTCGCCGACGGTGAAGCCGTCCTTGTTGTCGTCATCCAGAGCGGAAGAGTACTTGGTAGCAGCGGAATCCCACTCGAAGATGCCTGCGATCTTACCGGTGATCCACTCGTTGGACTGGTGGGTAGCGGTGTCGGAGTTTGCGGAGTAGTAGTCCTTCAGGTTCATCATGACGTGGTTGTCCACCAGACTCTTGATGAAGGCCAGACCCTCAGCGATCTCTTCCTCGGTGTAGTTCAGGGTAGAGGTGATGGGGTCTGCCCAGTCCTTGCCGTACTTGGACTCGAGGTAGAACACCATCAGGATCATACGGTCGTAAGCGCCCAGGTGCATGGGATAGTAGTCAGCGCCCAGCTTGTCCTGGAAAGCCTTGCCGGCTGCCATCAGGTCATCCAGAGTCTTGGGGACTTCGGTGATGCCGGCCTTATTAAAGGTGGTCATGTTCCAGAAGAAGATACGGCCGGTCATGGAAACGGGCACGCACTGCTGGGCGTTTGCAACGTAGCAGGCATCCATGGCAGCCTTGTCCCACTGGGTCAGATCCAGGAAGTTGGACACGGTGTTCAGGTCCACGAACTTGCTGCCGTCAGCAGAGTAGTTGTACAGCCAGTTCCAGTTCACCTGGCACACATCCTGTGCGTTGCCGGCGATGAAAGCGGCAGCCATCTTCTCTTCCCAGCCGGACCATGCGGCGAAGGTGGGCTCGATGGTGATGTTGCTGTGCTCAGCCTGGAACTCCTTGATGGCGTTCTGGTAAGCCTCGTGACGGCTGTCGCCGCCCCACCAGCTGATGGTCATGGAAACAGGACCGTCAGACAGGGCCAGGCTCTCGTCTGCGGAAGCAGCGGGAGCGGATGCCACGGAAGAAGAGGCTGCAGTGCTGGAAGAATTGCCGCCGCAGGCAGCAAGCAGACCAGCTGCGCCCACAACGCCGGTGACCTTCATGAAATCACGACGGGAAATTGCCTTGCTCATTTTTGTTCTCCTCCTAAAGATGATCAAAAACATCGTCTTGCACGGGGGTTCTGCACACACCCCGTTGTATACAATTATGATAACAAAAGGCGGACAAAAAAGAAAGACGCAAATTGTGGTTATGCAACTCAAAAACGTACAAATATTGCTCTATTTTCCGCGCCGGATTTGACGCCATTGCTGAAATGAATAAACTTCGGACGAAAAACTGTGCAACATGTATACTTCAACAGGTTGCATAGAAAACGGGGACGCAGGATGGAAAGAACAGCAAAATTTGCAATAATTCTGTAAACATTTGCATCCTGCGCCTGAGAAAAAGCAGAGCGTGTCCCAGCGGCGGGGGTGCAAAAGGCCGGTGTCGGACGAAAAAATGACTGATATATCAATTGCGCAAAAAAAGTGCGCCGGTGCCCTTGAGTGATATATCAGTCCGCACCGGAGCCGGGCGGCTTTGCGGGAGAAATAAGAACAGCAAATATATGACGTCGGATGTCTGATAAATATAAAAAACCGCCGCACAGAAGTCTGTGCGGCGGCTGACGGAACAAAGTGTGTTATTTGCGGCCTGCGTAAAAAGCCCGCCGCGCGCGGAAGTAGCACTGCGGGCACATGCTGACGTACTGAACGTCGTTTTCCAGGTCGATGGCCACCTGTTCGCCCTCAAAGACGAACTGGCCGTTCACCTTGCGGCAGTTGCAGATGGCCTTGCGGCCGCAGGTGCAGATGGTTTTCATCTCTTCGATGGTGTGGGCCAGCTCCAGCAGGCGGGTGGAGCCGGGGAAGCCCCGCAGCGAAAAGTCGGCCCGCAGGCCGTAGCAGATCACCGGGATGTTCAGGTCTACGGTGACCATGAACAGCTGCTCGGCCTGCTCTGCGGTAAAGAACTGGCTCTCGTCGCACAGCACGCAGGCCAGCTTGGTGGCCTGGCTGGCTTCGCGCACCACCTCGAACACATCCATGTCCGGGCGGATCAGGCGGTCGGCCTTGCGGTGCACGCCCAGGCGGCTGACCAGTTCGCCGCCGCCTTTGGTGTCCACCTGCGGCTTGAGGATCAGCACCTGCATGCCCTGCTCTTCATAGTTGTGGGCCACCTGCATCAGGGCTGTGCTCTTGCCGCTGTTCATGGCACCATAGCGAAAATACAGTTTTGCCATGGCGTCACTCCTGGTTGCGCAGGCGGTAGCCCAGGCTCATCAGGCTGTCGCCCAGGTGAACGTTCTCCACTACCACATCGGGGTAGGGAACGGAGAGGTCGTAGTGGGAGAAGTTCCAGAAGCCCTCGATGCCCAGGTCCACCAGACGGCCGCTGACCTGCTCGGCACCGTCGCGTGGCACACAGAGCACGGCCACCTTGGGGTGGTGCTCGGCGCAGAAGACCTCCAGCTCGTCCACATGACGGATCTGGATGCCGTTGATCTCCTTGCCCACCTCGTTCTGGGCCACATCAAAGGCGGCGATCAGCTTGTAGCCGTTGGCGTCGGTGGTGATGAAGCGGCTCACGGCCTTGCCCAGACGGCCGCAGCCGATCAGGATGGTGGGCAGGCGGTCGCCGTTGCCGAACAGCAGGCTCTCCAGAATGGAAAGCAGGTTCTCCACCGAGTAACCGATGCCCTGTCGGCCGTTCACGTCGCCGATGCAGTTGAAGTCCTGCCGGACCTGGGAGGCCGTGGTGCCCATCTGGGCGGCCAGCTCCCGGGAGGAGATGCTGGTGATGCCGTCGGCCTGCAGAGAGCGCAGGTAGCGGTAGTATTTCGGGAGGCGCTTGATCACGGGGAGCGAGGCTTTTGCGGGGGTATTCATGAGAAAATTCTCCTTTCAAGCAAAAAGTCGCCGCGTTTGCCCTGCACGAAAAAACGCCGGCGTGTGCAGCGCGGTGGGTACGACACCGCGTATTGTCAATTCCATATCATTATAAAGTATACTGCACTGGAGACGAATGTCAAATACCAGACGAAAAAAACAAAAAAATTACAAAAAATTAAGTGGTATGACCCTGCCGCAGAGGGATAACCGCCGGTTGGACGGGGCATGATGATGCAAAACAGAGCAAAAGGAGAACACAGAATGCCGGATACACACACCACCTCTGTGGACCAGCAGCGGCTGGAAAAAGAACGCATCGAGGACGACGGTACGGTCACCCTGACCCGGGGCGGCCATGCCATCCACTGCCTGACCGTCATCGGCCAGGTCGAGGGGCACACGGAAGCGCCGCAGGGGCAAAAGACCACCAAGTATGAGCATGTGATCCCCCAGCTGGCCGCCGTGCAGGAGGACCCCCGGATCGAGGGCCTGCTGGTATTGCTGAACACCGTGGGCGGGGATGTGGAGGCCGGGCTTGCGCTGGCAGAGCTGATCGCCAGCGTGTCCAAGCCCAGCGCCACGCTGGTGCTGGGCGGCGGGCACTCCATCGGCATCCCGCTGGCCGTGAGCGCACAGCGCAGCTTTATCGTGCCCACCGCCACCATGACGGTGCACCCGGTGCGGCACTCCGGGGTGATCCTGGGCGTGCCCCAGACCATGCACTGGTTCGACCAGATGCAGCAGCGCATCACCGGCTTTGTGGCGGCCCACAGCGGCATGAGCGAGAAGCGCTACACCGAGCTGATGCTCCACACCGGGGAGCTGGTCATGGATATGGGCACCGTGCTGGACGGCCGCCGCGCCGTGAAGGAAAAGCTCATCGACGAGCTGGGCGGCCTTTCGGATGCACTGGACTGGCTGCACCGCGCGATCGAAACCCGAGAATAACACAACAATAGGTTTGCCATTTGCCCCGGTGCGTGGTACAATAATAAAATCAAGAATTGTGTCTATGCGAACTGTGGGGAATGGAGAAGAATGGCAACGAAGAAACGAAAAACAACGACACGGCGCTCAACGTCGCGCAAAAAACGCGCGGAACAGCGCCTGCCGGCAGGGCTTGGGACCCTGTTTGCGGGGCTTTTGCTGGTGGGCCTTGCCTTTGTGGAAGGCGACTCGGTGTGGAAAACGCTGCATCAGGTGCTGTTTGGCCTGTTTGGCTGCGGCAGTTTTGTGCTGGGTGCAGCGGTGTGCTGCCTGGCCGTGCTGTACACGCGGGGCGAGGATCTGCTGCCCCACATCTGCAAGCTGGCGCTGGGGCTCGTGTTTGCAAGCGGCACGGTGATCGTGTTTTCCGACATCCAGCCGCAGGGGCTGTCGGCCTTCCAGATGGTGGCGGCCTGCTACCAGAACGGTTATCAGGCGTGGCTGTCCGGCGGCGCACTGGGTGCGGTGCTGGGCGGCAACCTGCTGCTGCTCTGCGGCCGGCCGGCGGCAAACTTCATCATGCTGGTGCTGGCGCTCTGCGTCAGCCTGTACATTTTTGACCTCACTCCGGCTGAGGTCTGGCAGTGGCTGTGCGACGTGTCCGGCGGGGTGCACGCAAAGGGCGTGGCCGTGTACGAGCAGGGCGCAGCCCGCCGTGCTGAGCGCCGCGCCGAGCGGCAGGCCGCGCAGGAAGCCGCAGACGAGTACGACGAGACGGAGGACCTGGAAGAATACGAGGACGAAGCCGAAGCGGAAGAGCCCTTCCGTCTGGGTCTGCCGGACTGGATGTCCGGTGTGCTGCACTGGGGCCATAAGGTGACCCAGGAGCTGGAGCAGGCCCCGGACAGCCCGGCCGGAGCGCTGGACCAGCCCGTGCAGCCCCAGCCGGAACCGCAGGCGGCCCCAGCCGTGACGCCGGTGCGGGTGCGGGCATCCCGCCCGCGCGCTCCCTTTGATGTGGACCTTGGCCCGGACAGCACCGAGGTGAAGGAGGGCGGCAGTGAACCCATCGAACCCTTCATCCCGGGGCCTGGCGGCACCTTTGGCATGGACCCGCTGCGCGCGGCACCCAAGCCCACCATCCGGCCCATCGTGCCGGATGCCGTGGAAACGGCGGCTGAGGACTTCTTTGCAAAGCCGGAGGAGACCCCGGCGGCAGAGACTACGGAACAGCAGCCCCGGCCGGTGCCCGGCAATCCCTTTGATACGCCCATCGCACGGCCTGCGGCTCCGGAGGAACCGGCTGCCGCGGCTGCGCCCATCCAGCCCGTGATGCCCACGCCGCAGCCGGACCAGCCGACCCGTGTGAGTGCCGAACATGCCATGGCCCAGCGCAGCGACCCGGATGCGGACGGCTGGATCAGCATCACCGCCGAACCGGTGGAGGAAAAGGATATCAACTCGCTGGTGGCGGCAGCCATGGAAAAACCGGCGGCCTCCGAGCAGGCAGCCGCTACGGCCCCTGCCGAGGAAGCCGAGCCGGTGGACACCTACCAGTATCAGTACCCGCCCATCGAGCTGTTTGAAAAATCCAAGGAGGAAAGCGACCCCAACGCCGAGGATGAGCTGAAGGCCAACGCCCAGAAGCTGGTGGACACGCTGGAGAGCTTTGGGGTCCGCACCCGTGTGCTGGATATTTCCCGCGGGCCGTCGGTCACCCGGTATGAGGTGCAGCCCATGGCGGGCGTCAAGATCAGCCGCATCACCTCGCTGGCCGATGACATCGCCCTGAACCTGGCCGTGGCGGATGTGCGCATGGAGGCCCCCATCCCCGGCAAGCCTGCCGTGGGCATCGAGGTGCCCAACCACAAGCGCAGTGCCGTGTCCATCCGCAGCGTGTTCGAGAGCCAGAGCTTTCTGCGCATGACCTCGCCTTTGGGCATTGCCCTGGGCAAGGACATTGCGGGTGTGGCCCAGGTGGCAGACCTGTGCAAGATGCCCCATCTGCTCATTGCCGGCAGCACCGGCAGCGGCAAGTCGGTGTGCGTGAACAGCATCATCATGAGCCTGCTGTTCCGCTCCAGCCCGGAGGACGTCAAACTGCTGCTTATCGACCCCAAGGTCGTGGAGCTGGCCGAATACAACGGCATCCCCCATCTGCTCATGCCGGTGGTCACCGAGCCCCGCAAGGCGGCCGGAGCCCTGGGCAGCGCCGTGCAGGAGATGGAGCGCCGCTACCGCATGTTTGCCGAGAACAACGTGCGCGACATCAAGTCCTTCAACAAGCTGGCGGTGGAGCGGCCGAATCTGGAAAAAATGCCCTATATCGCCATCGTCATCGACGAGTTGGCGGACCTGATGATGGTGGTGGGCAAGGATGTGGAAGATTCCATCTGCCGCATCGCTCAGAAAGCCCGCGCCGCCGGAATGCACCTGATCGTGGCCACCCAGCGCCCCAGCGTGGACGTCATCACCGGCCTGATCAAGGCCAACATCCCCAGCCGCATCGCCTTTGCGGTGTCCAGTCAGGTGGACAGCCGCACCATTCTGGATGGTGCCGGTGCCGAAAAACTGTTGGGCCAGGGCGATATGTTGTTCATGCCGGTGGGCGCACCCAAGCCCACCCGCATCCAGGGCACCTTTGTGCGGGATGAAGAGATCAGCCGTGTGCTGGACTTCATCAAGTCCAGCGCCACCGTCCAGTACGACGAGGCTATGATCGAGGCCATGGAAAAGCACGCCATCCAGGACGGCAAGAAGGGCAGCAGCGGGACCGATTCCGACGAGGATTCGGACTCCGACCCGATGTTCCAGCAGGCCGTGGATGTGGTCATTGACGCCGGGCAGGCCTCTACCAGCCTGCTGCAGCGCCGCTGCAAGCTGGGCTATGCCCGCGCGGCCCGCATCATGGACGAAATGGAGATGCGGGGCATCATCGGCCCCCACGAGGGTGCCAAGCCCCGGGCCGTGCTCATCAGCCGCCAGCAGTGGCTGGAGATGCAGATGAACCAGCCGGAGGAATGAAACCCTCTCAGGCGCTGACGCGCCAGCTCTCCCGAAGGGAGAGCTTTAGGAACGGGTAAGACACATTCTGCATATCAGAGAGACTGAACGGAATACAAAAGAAGCTCCCCCTCGGGGGAGCTGGCAACGCCGTAAGGCGTTGACTGAGAGGGCATTGAATCAACAAAAGGAGCATTATGGACAACTCTTCCCCAAAGATCTACACTGAATTTCTGCCCATCAGCCGGGCAGACATGGAAGCCCGGGGCTGGGACCAGCTGGACTTTGTGGTGGTGGGCGGCGACGCCTATGTAGACCACCCCAGCTTCGGCACTGCCATCATCAGCCGCCTGCTGGAAGCCGAGGGCTACAAGGTGGGCGTGCTGGCCCAGCCCCGCTACACCGACTGTGAGGACTTCAAGCGGTTCGGCAAGCCGAAGTACGGCTTCTTCATTGGCGGCGGCAACGTGGACAGCATGGTCAGCCACTATTCCGTGGCCAAGATCCCCCGCGCCGAGGACGAATATTCTCCCGGCGGCAAGGGCGGTGCCCGCCCGGACCGCAGCGCCACCGTGTACACCAAACTGGCCAAGGAAGCTTACCCGGACCTGCCGGTCATCCTGGGCGGTCTGGAAGCCTCCCTGCGGCGCTTTGCCCACTACGATTACTGGATGGACACCGTGCTGCCCAGCATCGCTGAGAGTTCCGGTGCGGACATCATCAGCTTTGGCATGGGCGAACACCAGACCGTGGAGATCGCCCGCCGTCTGGCCGCTGGAGAACCGGTGGAGCAGATCACCGATGTGGACGGCACCTGCTACCTGACCGACTTCGACCACCTGCCGGAGCGGTATGTGGAGTGTGCCGGTTTCAAAAAGGTGGCCAGCGATAAGACCGCCTACGCCAAGGCCTGCCGCATCCAGATGGACAATCAGGACGTGGTCAGCGGCCAGATCATCGTGCAGAAGCAGAGCGAGAAGTATCTGGTGCAGAACATCCCGGCAAAGCCGCTGGTGCGCTGGGAGCTGGACAAGGTCTACGCCCTGCCTTACACCCGCCGGTATCACCCCATCTACGAGGCCATGGGCGGCGTGCCCGCCATCCGGGAGGTGCAGTTCTCCATCATCCAGAACCGCGGCTGCTTCGGCGGCTGCAACTTCTGCGCCATCCAGCTGCATCAGGGCCGCCGGGTCACCAGCCGCAGTGCGGACAGCATCGTGGAGGAAGCCGAGCGCATGACCCACGAGCCGGATTTCAAGGGCTACATCCACGATGTCGGCGGCCCCACCGCCAACTTCCGGTTCCCGTCCTGCCGCGAGCAGATGCTGCGGGGCATGTGCAATGGCGGCAAGCACTGCCTGGCCCCCACCACCTGCTCCCACATGATCGTGGACCACAGCGATTATCTCAAGATCCTGCGCCGGGTGCGGGAGCTGCCGGGTGTGAAGAAAGTGTTCATCCGCAGCGGCATCCGTTTTGATTACCTCATGGCCGACCCGGACGACACCTTCTTCAAGGAGCTGGTGGAGTACCACGTCTCCGGCCAGCTGAAGGTGGCCCCGGAGCACTGCGCGCCCAACACCTTGGCCTACATGGGCAAACCGCCCATCGAGACCTTCAACAAGTTCAAGGATAAGTTCTATGAGCTGAGCAAGAAGGCCGGCAAAAAGCAGTATCTGGTGCCCTACCTCATGTCCAGCCACCCGGGCAGCACCCTGAAGGATGCCGTCTATCTGGCCGAGTACCTTTATAAGAACCACATGCGCCCGGAGCAGGTGCAGGATTTCTACCCCACTCCCGGCACCGTGAGCACCTGCATGTTCTACACCGGCCTGGACCCCTACACCCTGAAGCCGGTGTTCGTGGAAAAGACCCCCGAGGGCAAGGCCCTGCAGCGTGCATTGCTGCAATACTATGAGCCCCGCAACGCCGAAAAGGTGGTCAAGGCCCTGAGGATGACCCACCGGGAGGACCTCATCCCCCTGCTGGTGCCCGCCGAGGGCCGCCGCGCGGTGCAGCGCTCGGCCCGCCGCGCCGACAGCCCGGAGGTGACCATCCACAACGACGGCACCTACACCGTGCGTCCCAACCAGAAGGGCAAGGGCAAGCCTGCCCACGGCCCGAACCGCACCGCCGCCCCTGCCGGGCGTCAGCCCAGTCCGGGTGCCCGCTTTGCGCCGCACTCGGCCCCCGGACACAAACCCAAAAAGAATCAACAGAAAGAGAATACATCGTGGAAAACTGGAACAAAGAAAAAGTGACCCCGAAAAAGAAAGCTGGCCTGCTGCAGCGGCTGCTGTCGCTGGCCGCTGCGGCCGCACTGGCCCTGAGCCTTGTAGGCTGTGGTACCTCGGCTGTGGTGCCGGGCGGCAGTGCCGACGTGGTGCCCAACCCTTCCTCTACGGCAGCCAGCGTGGATGCCCCGTTCGAGATGCACTTCATCGACGTGGGGCAGGCGTTGAGCGTGCTGGTGGAATGTGACGGCCAGTTCATGCTGTACGACGGCGGCAATGTGGACGACGGCAGCCTGGTGGTGTCCTACCTGCAGAAGCAGGGGGTGGAAGAGCTGCAGTATGTATTCTGCTCCCACGCCCACGAGGACCATGTAGGCGGCCTGGCGGCTGCGCTGGCCTACTTCCCGGCCAATCATGTATACAGCCCGGTGACGGAGGCCTCCACCAAGTGCTTCCGGGATTTTGTCAAGTACACCCAGCAGCAGGGCCTGCAGGTGGAAGTGCCCGCCGTGGGCACCACCTGGCCCCTGGGCAGTGCTAGCGTGACCATGCTGGGCCCCGTGGCGCAGTACAGCGACACCAACGATACCTCCATCGTGCTGCGCATCGACTACGGTTCCACCAGCTTTCTGCTCACCGGTGACATGGAAAAGACCGCAGAGAGCGACCTTGTGGCCAGCGGTGCCAATCTGAAAGCCGATGTGCTGCAGGTGGGCCACCACGGTTCCAGCACCTCCACCGGCTATGCCTTCCTGAACGCGGTCCTGCCGGAGATGGGCATCATCTCCTGCGGGGTGAACAACAAATACGGCCACCCGCATGAGGAGACCCTGAGCATCCTGCGGGACGCCGGGGTGAACGTGTACCGCACCGACCTGCTGGGCACCATCACCATTGGCAGCGACGGCCAGAACTACACCGTGGGCACCGAGCACTTTGCCACCGATGCCGAGTTGAACCCCACCGACCCGGCGGCTGCCAGCACGGCACAGCAGGCTTACATCGGCAATGTGAACAGCAAAAAGTTCCACCTGCCCACCTGCCCGAACCTGCCGGCCGAGAAGAATCAGATCCTCTTCTCCAGCTACGACGAGGCCATTGCGGCAGGCTACACGCCCTGCTCCACCTGCATCAAATAAGAGTACTCCCTCAGTCAAACCCTTCGGGTTTGCCAGCTCCCTCTGAGATGGAGCCTTCTGACGGAACCGGGATGTTTCCTGTTGAAAGCGGAACATTTCCGGACCGTCAAGGCCCCCTCCCCGAGGGGGCTGGCACGGCGTGAGCTGTGACGGAGGGAGTTTTTGCATTCTCTGGGATTGATAAAATCCCATAGCTGCGGTATACTTAAAACCACTTTATTTCAAAAAAGCAAGGAGGAACCGCAGATGCAGCTGGGGCAGAGCAGGACCCTGCCGGTGGAAAAACCGGAGCAGATCGACCTTGCGCAGGCAGCGCGGTATTTCGGCGCGCGCGGGGAGGCGGACACCGCCACCATGGCCCTGCTGCAGCGCTGCGCCGTACCGTTGCTGGCCGCTGCGACGCCCCGCGCCGTCTGGCTGCGGGCGGAGGTGAAGGCGCTGGCCGAAGCCGGCATCCTGCGGGGCAGCGACGTGATGCGGCATCTGGAGGGCTGCGGGCAGGCCATTCTGCTGGCCGTGACCCTTGGCCCCGGGGTGGACGCCCAGATCCGCCGCGCCGGGGTGGGGGATATCGCCGCCGGTGTAGCGTCCGATGCGCTGGGCAGCGCCCTGGCTGAACAGACCGCCGACGCGGCGGAAGCCGAGCTGCGCCAGCTGGCCGCAGCCGAGGGGACTTACCTCACCGGGCGGTTCTCGCCGGGCTATGGCGACTGGGACATCGCGGTGCAGCCGCTGGTGGCCGCCGCGCTGGACACAGCGCGCCGGGCCGGGCTGTGCGTCACCGATACCAACCTGATGACCCCCCGCAAAAGCGTGACCGCCATTCTGGGGGTCAGCGACCATCCGGTCAAGGGACATCTGGCCGGGTGCGGGCACTGTGTGCTGCGCACCCGCTGCGAATACAGAAAGAGGGGAAAGACCTGTGCAAGTGAGTGAACTTTTCAAGCAGAGCAATACCATCCTGCTGGACGGCGGCATGGGCACCATGCTGCAGGCGGCCGGCCTGAAGCTGGGCGCCCGGCCGGAGGAACTGAACATCACCGACCCGCAGCTCATCGAGGGCATCCATGCTCAGTATGCCGCAGCGGGCAGCCGTATCATCAACGCCAACACCTTTGGCGCGTCGGCCCACAAGCTGGCGGGCAGCGCCTACAGTCTGGAAGAGATCATTGCGGCGGGCATTGCCAACTGCAAGCGGGCCTGTGCGCCTTATGGTGCGCTTGCCGCGCTGGATGTCGGCCCGCTGGGCGAGCTGCTGGAACCCAACGGCACCCTGGCCTTTGAGGATGCCGTGGAGGAATACGCCCGCATCGTGCGGGCCGGTGCGGCGGCCGGGGCCGACCTGATCTTTTTTGAGACCTTCACCGACCTGTACGAGCTCAAGGCCGCGCTGCTGGCCGCCCGGGAAAACTCCAGCCTGCCCATCCTGGCCAGCATGAGTTTTGAAGCCGGCGGCCGCACCTTTACCGGCTGCACGGTGGAGAGCTTCGGCGTCACCGCGCGGGGTCTGGGGGCCAGCGCTGTGGGCATCAACTGCTCGCTGGGCCCCAAGGAGATCTTCCCCATGGCAAAGCGCCTGACCGAGGCCGTGCCCGGCAACTTCCCGGTGTTCGTCAAGCCCAACGCGGGCCTGCCCCGGGCCGACGGCAGCGGCTACGACATTACCCCGCAGCTGTTTGCGCTGGAAATGAAGCCCTACCGGGAGCTGAATCTGTTTGCCGCCGGCGGCTGCTGCGGCACCACGCCGGAGTTCATCCGGCTGCTGAACGGGGTGTTCAAGGGCTGTGTGCCGGGCCGCCCGGCCCACGCCATGCCCTCGGTGCTGTGCACCCCCATGAATTATGTCAACGTGGACGGCATCACCGTGGTGGGCGAGCGCATCAACCCCACCGGCAAAAAGCGCTTCCAGCAGGCACTGCGGGAGAATGATATGAACTACGTTCTGGAACAAGCCGTGAGCCAGGTGGAAGCCGGGGCGCAGGTGCTGGACGTGAACGTGGGTGCCCCCGGCGTGGATGAACCGGCCCTGATGCCGCAGGTGGTCAAGGCCCTGCAGAGCGTGGTCAGCCTGCCGCTGCAGCTGGATTCCTCCAACGTGCAGGCACTGGAAAACGGCCTGCGGGTGTACAACGGCAAGCCCATCGTCAACTCCACCAACGGCGAGCCGGAAAAGCTCAAGGCCATCCTGCCCCTGTGCAAAAAGTACGGCGCGGCCATCGTGGGCCTTGCCATCGACGAGCGGGGCATCCTGCCCGCCGCAGAGGACCGCGTGGCCATTGCCCGCCGCATCACCGAGGCGGCACTGGAAGCTGGAATCCCCCGCGAGGACATCTACATCGACTGCCTGACCCTGACCGCCAGCGCCCAGCAGAAGGACGTTCTGGCCACCGTGCAGGCGCTGGAAGCCTGCAAAAAAGAGCTGGGCGTGCGCACCATTCTGGGCGTGTCCAACATCAGCTTCGGCCTGCCCTGCCGCCCCTACCTGAACACCACCTTCCTCACCATGGCCATGTATGCCGGGCTGGATCTGGCCATCATGAACCCCTCCAGTGAAGAGATGATGGCCGCCGTATATGCCTACAACGTGCTGACCAACCGGGACGCGCAGAGCATGCAGTACATCGAGCGCTACGCAAACCGGGTGCCTGTCTCCACGGCCCTGAAGCAGGCAGCCCAGGCAGCACCTGCGGCGGCAGCTTCCGACGGGAGCGCTGAAATTTCCGGCCCCTATGCGGCGCTGATCAAGGCGGTGGAAAAGGGCCTGAAGGGCGACGCCGCTGCCCAGACCCGCGCCCTGCTGGCCGAAAAGCAGCCGCTGGAAGTGGTGGACGAAGCCCTGATCCCGGCGCTGGACATCGTGGGTGCCAAGTATGAGAAGGGCACCCTCTTCCTGCCGCAGCTGCTGCAGGCCGCCAGCGCCGCCCAGAGCGCCTTTGAGGAGATCAAGACCGCCATTGCCCAGAAGGGCGAGGGCAGCGCCAGCAAGGGCCGCATCGTGCTGGCCACCGTGAAGGGCGACGTGCACGACATCGGCAAGAACATCGTCAAGGTCATTCTGGAGAACTACGGCTTTGAGGTCATCGACCTGGGCCGCGATGTGCCGGTGGAGACCGTGGTGGACACCGTGCGGGAAAAGGATGTGCATCTGGTGGGCCTTTCGGCCCTGATGACCACCACCCTCAAGAGCATGGAGGAGACCATCGCCGCCCTGCATGCAGCCAAACTGGACTGCAAGATCATGGTGGGCGGTGCCGTGCTCACCCCGGAATACGCCGAAAAGATCGGCGCAGACTGGTACGCCAAGGACGCCAAGCGCAGCGCCGACATCGCCAAGGAATTCTTTGGGGTGTGATTCCTGCAAAAACAGAGAAGGAGAAAACCATGAAAAATACGGCTTTCAGCCTGATGACGGCATTGCTGGCAGTGATGAACGAAAGTGAACCGAAAGACCCGTACTATGTGCTGGCGCAGTATTTTTTGTATCACTTCGACCAGCTGCGGGATCTGAACATCTACGACGTGGCGGATGCCTGCTATGTGTCCCGCAGCGGCATCCGGCGGTTCTGCCAGTCCATCGGCTTTGACAACTTTTCCGACCTGAAGGCTGAGGCCGATGAATGGAAGCGCCAGTGCAACTACTTCATCGGCTACAGCGTGCGTCCGGACTACAAGGAACACCTTTCCGGCAGCATCGGGGAGATGATGGAGGAGATCAACCGCATTGCCACTCCCGCTGTACTGGATAAGCTGGCCGAAAGTATTCATGCCAGCCGACATGTGGTGCTCTTCACCTCGGATTTTTCCGGCATGGCGGCTCGCAGCTTCCAGCAGTCCATGGTGGTCATGGGCAAGCTGGTGCAGATCGTGTCCGATGCCCACTATACGCTGGATTATCTGAAAGTGCTGACACCGGAGGACCTGCTCATTACAGTTTCAGCCACCGGCAACTTTGCCACCCTGATGGAGCCAATGGTGCAGAAGGTTGCAGCCTATAAGGTGCTGGTGACGGTCAACCACGCCATAAAAATGTGGAAAAGCTACGATCAGGTGATCTACCTGAGCGAAAAGGACAACAGCGGTGCCCGCACGGTGTACTCCCAGTATGGTATGACCTATTTCTTTGATATCCTGTACAGCTACTATGTGAATAAATACCGGGAGACTGACCTGCTGCAGGGTCCAATTTTTGAACTGCCTTTGTCGGATTCTCAAAAAATGCGGGTGCAAAGATGTGCAGAATGACGGGTGAAACCGTGGAACTGCTCAAAAACAAAAGAATAAATTGTTCAACCATCCAAACGGGGTTCGCATCGCGAACCCCATTTTTTGTCGGAGATGTGTTACGATAGTCCTGCAAAGAATTGAACCCGCGGGGGCTTCTGCGACGGCAGAACAGACTGACAAAGATGGAAAGGATCACACTATGTATTACGGACACAACCCCAAATTCCCGGACAACTTCATGTGGGGCGCTTCCAGCGCTGCCTGGCAGGTGGAAGGCGGAGTCGCCGATGGCGGACGCACGCCGGCCATCATCGACCTGAACTCCAAGACCAAGAAGCCGTTTGCGGATAACACCTATGCGGCGGATCACTATCATCACTACAAGGAAGATGTGGCCCTGATGGCAGAGTGCGGTTTCTCCAGCTATCGTTTCTCGCTCAGTTGGTCCCGCATCATCCCTCATGCAGACGGCAAGGTGAACCCCGAAGGCATCGCGTTCTACAATGATCTGATCAATGAGCTGGTGGCCCACAACATCACCCCCATCGTTACCCTGTATCACTACGACCTGCCGGTCTGGGTGGATGAGCTGGGTGGCTGGAAAAGCCGCGACACCGTGGAAAGATTCGAGCACTACTGCCGCGTCTGCTTTGAGAACTTCGGCGACCGGGTCAAATACTGGCTGTCGCTGAACGAGCAGAATATGCAGATCTGCTATGGCAACTGGCTGGGCGTCAGCAAGGGCTGTGACGACTGGTTCAAGGATCAGTGGAAGATCAACCATATCATGAACCTGTGCCATGCCAAGGCTGTCAACGCCTGCCATGAGATGGTGGCGGGCGGCAAGATCGGCCCTGTGCCCGGCTGCGTGCCCATCTACCCGGAGACCTGCCGCCCCGAGGATCAGATCGCTGCTATGAACGCCGAGGAGTTCACCGAGAAGTTCTGGATCGATACCTATGTTTACGGCGAGTACAGCAACTTTATCAAGCACTACTGGAAAGAGAACGACATCGACATCGGAATGCAGCCCGGCGATGCAGAACTGATGAAGAGCGCCAAAATCGATTTCATCGCCGTCAACTGCTACCGCAGCAACGTTGCAAAGTATGCGCCGCATGACGCAAAACAGCAGGATTATCTGCTGAATAAGAACGGCGTCAAGGGCCAGATGGTGTTCCCCGTGGAGCCGGGCCGCTACGCTCTGACCCGCAATCCCTATGTCGAGTACACCGACTGGGATTGGGAGATTGACCCCTCCTGCCTGCGCTATGAGATGCGTTACCTGTGGGATCACTATCACCTGCCCATGATGATCACCGAGAACGGTTACGGCGCCCATGAGACGAAGGACGCCGACGGCCAGGTGCACGATCAGGGCCGCATCGACTACTTGCGGGAGCACATTTATCAGCTGGGCATGGCCATCGAGGACGGCTGCGAGGTCATCGCATACAACCCCTGGTCCTTCACCGATCTGCTGTCCACCGGCAATGGCATGGCAAAGCGTTACGGTCTGGTGTACATCGACACCACCGATGAGGAGCAGAACGCGGCCAAGAGCGTGGAAGAGCTGTCCATGAAACGTATCCGGAAGGATTCCTTCTACTGGTACTCCAAGCTGATCCGTTCCAACGGTCAGGACTGGGGAAAGGAGATGCTGAAATAATGGCAAAGAAGGATTATAAGGCCATGGCGGCCGGCATCATCAAGCAGGCCGGCGGAGCGGACAACATTGTCAGCGCGACCCATTGCATGACCCGTCTGCGCCTTGTACTGCGGGATAGATCCAAGTTTGACACCGATGCCGTCAAGCAGGTGCCCGGCGTGCTGAACGTCATCATCCAGAACGGCGAATATCAGGTGGTCATCGGCCAGGATGTCCCTGACCTGTATGAAGAGGTCGTCAAGATCGACGGCATCCAGGCCGGCGGCAGCGTGCAGGACGATGAGGCCGCAGCCAAGGATCTGGCACAGGATCACGGCAACATCGGCAACGCGATCCTCTCCTTCATCGGCGGCACGTTCAGCCCGGTGATCCCGGTGCTGGTGGCAGGCGGCCTGACTGGTGCGGTGCTGTCCCTGCTGACCAACGTGTTCGGCGTCTCGGCGGAGTCTGGCACCTACACCATCTTCTACGCCATCAACCAGGCGACCTTCTACTTCCTGCCCATCTTCATCGGCTTTGCAGCCGCTGCCCGCCTGAAATCCAATGGTTTCCTGGGCGCATTTCTGGGCGCGATCCTGCTGTACTCCAGCATCAACGGTGCCGAAGGTCTGGACTTCTTCGGCATCCCGGTGCAGGCTATCAGCTATAACAGCACCGTGTTCCCGGTCATTCTGGGCGTACTGTTCATGAGCGTGGTCTACAAGTTCCTGCAAAAGCATATCCCGGTCTTTCTCAAGACCATCGTCGTCCCGCTGCTGACCATGCTGATCACGGTGCCTGTCACCCTGATCGTTCTCGGCCCCATCGGCAACACCGTGGGCACCTGGCTGGCAAACGGTGTTTACGCTCTGTACCAGGCAGTTCCCGCGCTGGCCGTCATGGTCATCGGCATCACCACCCCGCTGATGGTTTTCTTTGGCATGAACAACGCCACCTACCCTGTGGTCTTTGCCCTGATGGCAGCTGTCAACTCTGACCCGCTGATCTGCACTGGCATGGCTCCCGCAAACGTGGCCGTTGGTGGTGCCTGCTTGGCCGCATCCCTGCTGTCCAAGAATGTGGAAGAAAAGTCCGTCAGCGTCTCCGCCGGTATCACCGCTCTGTGTGGCATCACCGAGCCGGGCGTCTACGGTGTGCTGTTCCCCAAGACCTACCCGCTGATTGGCGCTATGATCGGTGGCGGCATCGGTGGTCTATTGGCCGGTATCCTGGGCATGACCCAGTACGTTATCTCCACGCCGGGCTTCATCAGCCTGCCTGCCTACATTGACCCCACCGGTTCCAGTTACAACCTTATCGTCTCGGTCATCGTGATGATTGTGGCTGTGGTCCTGGGATTCGTTGCAACCTACGCACTGGGCAAGCGCGCCGAAGCTAAGAAATAAGCCCCTGCAACAGAAAGAAAAGCAAGATCCCATCTGCAAAGGAAGAGCCGCTGCATCACACAAGAGAACGACGCGGCGGTTCTTCTTTTTTCGGCCCTCACAGGGAAGTGCTGTGGTGGGCCGGTACCGTAAAGTGTGGCCGACAAAGCAAATAAAAACACCTTCCATTGGAGCCGTTCTGCTCCAGCGGAGGGTGTTTTACATTATACGCTTTGTTTTTTCTTAGGCTTGTTTGCCAGGCTGTCAACGAGCCACGAGGCGAGGGCACCCAGTGCAAGGCCCAGCGCCAGGCCGCCCAGCACATCGGTGGGGAAGTGCACATACAGGTACAGCCGGGTAAAGGCGATGAAAGCCGCCAGCACCAGCGCGGGGACGCCCAACTTCCGGTTTTGCAGCCAGAGCGCAAAGGCTGCCGCAAAAGCCGAGGCCGTGTGCCCGGAGGGGAAGGAGTGCCCGTGGGGACGCTTGACCAGAATGGCGATCGCCGTGTTCACGTCGCAGGGGCGGGGCCGGGCGAACAGCGGCTTGAGGATGCAGTCCCCGGCCACCAGATACAGTACCAGCGCCGTAGCCATGGCGCACCCGGCCTTGCGGGTGCGGCGGAACAGCAGCAAAAGCAGCGTGAACGCGATCCAGATCTCACCGTGCTCACCGGCGTAGTTGAGAAAGACGGCCAGCGCATCCAGCACCGGGTTGTGGAACTGCTGCAGCCAGTCCAGAAATGCGAATTCAAACGGCATAAAGAACCTCCTGTCTGTTGGTTCTATGGTAACACATCTTCCGGCCCACCACAACCCGACAGGCAAAAAACAGGAGTGCAGAAATAAGTTACATTTGTTATATTGAAATGCGATATTACAATGCGGAAAGCAAAAACGCCCGTTCCGACGGCAAAGGCCGGAACGGGCGCAGGATGCGAGAGGATCAGAGGCCCATCTCGGGCAGGGTGGGGTAGCTGTCGATGGCACCGTGCTTCTGTACGCTCAGGCCACAGAACCGGTTGGAAAAGTCCAGGTACTCCTCCAGCTTTTTGCAGGACAGCTTTTCCAGCTTGTCCACCGTCACGTCGTCCCGGCTCAGCTGCCACAGGAAGGAGCCGATGAAGCCGTCGCCCGCACCGGTGGTGTCCACGGCCCTGACCTTCTGGCAGGGGGCAAAGGCATGGGCGGCGCGGGTGTAGGCGTAGGCCCCTTTGCTGCCGCAGGTGTACAGCACCAGCTGCACATCCCCGGCAAACAGCTGGGGCAGGGCGGCTTCGATGTCGGCGGTGCCGGTGAGGAACTCCAATTCCTCGTCCGAGACCTTCAGGATGTTGGACAGCGGCAGAAACTGCAGCACGGTCTGGCGCAGCATCTCCCGGTCGGGCCAGAGGGGGAAGCGGAGGTTCGGGTCAAAGCTCACGATCGCACCGGCCTCCCGGGCGGCTCCGATGGCGGCCAGATGGGCGTGGCGCATGGGGCTGTCCACCAGCGAGACGCTGCAGAAGTGCAGGGCAAAAGCGTCGCGGAACCAGGCCAGGTCGATCTGCTCCGGGGCATACAGCAGGTCGGCCGAGGGCTTGCGGTAAAAGCTGAAGGTGCGGTTGCCGTCCTCCTCCAGGCTCACGAAGGCAAGGGCGGTGTTGGCCTTGTCGGTGAACACCAGATGGCTCAGGTCGATGCCGCAGGCTTCCAGCTCCCGTGCGATCTTGTGGCCGAAGGGGTCATCGCCCAGCTGGGTGAGAAAGCTGCTGGCACCGCCCAGACGGGCAAAGGCAGCGCAGACATTGGCCGGTGCGCCGCCGGTGCGCGGGCTGAAGGACGGCACCTCGTCAAAGGTGCATCCTACGCGGGACGGGATCATGTCGATCAGCGCTTCGCCGATGGAAAACAGAGTATTGCCGGGCATAGAAAACCTCCAGATCACAAATTGCAGAGTTCACAGGCTGCCCCGGTCAGCTTTACGCTCACGTCGCCGGGGGCAGGGTAGTACCGGGTGCTGAACACCGTAGCTCCCCCGTTCAGGAAAATTTCCAGCGAGGAATGGTCGCCCACCACCTGCAGGCTGCGGCAGGGGGCTGCCAGCCGGGCGCGGCGCACGGTGCGGCCGTCGGCCAGAGCGGGGTCGGTGAAGCGCAGGGTGCAGGTGCAGTCCTGTTCAGTATACACCAGCTGCACCCCCTGCGCAACCGTCAGGCAGAAGTCCCCGGCGGGTGCGGCGGTCAGGTCAAAGCGCGGGGCAAGGAACACTTCCTCGCCGCTGGCGGCGTGCAGGGCGGCGGCGCTGCGCTGCGCGTCCAGCTCCGGCACCGGGTTCTGCAGCAGGGTGCCGTCCGGCCCGGCCGTCAGCACGCGGGGCACGGTGAAGCAGTGCTGCCAGCCGTAGGCCACGGTGGGCGCGTTGCCGTAGTCGGCATCCGGCATGCCCATCCAGCCGATCTGGATGCGGCGGCCGTTGCCGTCCACAAAGCTCTGGGGGGCGTAATAATCAAAGCCTGCGTCCAGCTCGTGGAATTCGCTCAAGGTGCAGTCCCCGCGCCAGTCACCGTGGATGGCAAACCAGCCGCAGCCGTAGACGTTCTGGCAGTCGATGCCCTGGGGGGACACCGCCAGATACCACTGCCCGTCCAGACAGAACAGATCCGGGCACTCCCACATGTAGCCGAAGGGCTCCGGGGTGGTCAGGGTGTTGATGTGGGTCCAGCGGAGCTTGTCGGTGCTTTCCAGCACCAGCACTTCGCCCTTGTCCTCCAGCGTGCGGGCACCCAGCACCATGTAGTACCGGCCTTCGTAGGCGAACACCTTGGGGTCCCGCACATGGCAGGTGAGCCCGGCGGGGTAGTCGCGGTTAGTCAGCAGGCACTGCTTGCTGTCGAGGGTCACGCCGTCCTTGCTGACGGCCAGGCAGACGTTGTGCCCGCGGCCCTCTTTGATGTAATCAAAATTGCCGGGGTGCTTGACGTTGCCGGTGTAGTAGAGGTACATGGTGCCATCCTCCACCAGGGCTGAGCCGGAGTAGGCACCGTGGCAGTCAAAAGGCTCGTCCGGATAGAGCATCACCGGCAGCTGCTCCCAGTGGAGCAGGTCGGTGCTCACGGCGTGGCCCCAGTGCTTGACCCCGCCGTTCACGTCGAAGGGGCCGTACTGGAAGAATGCGTGGTACTGCCCGCCGTAGACGCACAGACCGTTGGGGTCGTTCAGCCAGCCTACCGGCGGCTGCAGGTGGAACCGCTGGCGGTGGGGGTCGGCGGCAACGGTTTCCTTGCCCAGCGACTCCACCAGCGGCACCAGCTTTTTCAGGTCGCGCTGGAGTGCGTTCATGCCTTGACCTCCTCAGGGCTCCAGATGACCCAGGTCACGGCGAAGGACACGCCGAAGGAGATGGCCATCATGATGATGTACTGCAGCGGCATGTGCAGGTGCAGCAGGATGCCGAAGATGCCGGTGACGCCGGTGCCGGTGGCACCCAGCCCCACGATGCTGGCGTACAGGGCACCGCAGGCACCGCCCAGCAGGCCGCCGAGGAAGGGCTTGAAGTAGCGCAGGTTCACGCCGAAGATGGCAGGCTCGGTGATGCCCATGCAGGCGGACAGGGCAGAGGGCAGGGCCATGGACTTGACCTTGGTGTCCTTGCTCTTGAGGGCCACGGCCAGAGCGGCACCGCCCTGTGCCACGTTGGCGGCGCTGGCCAGCGGCAGCCAGTAGGTATAGCCGTATCGGGCCAGCTGGCCCAGGTCGATCAGGGTGTACATGTGGTGGATGCCGGCCACGACGGTGACCGCGTACAGGCCGCCCATGATGAAGGAGCCGATGCCGTAGGGCAGGGTGATGAGGGTCTGCACGCCGGTGATGATGCCGTTTTCCAACTTGGTGAACACGGGACCGATGGCGGCCAGGGTCAGGTAACCGGTGACGAACACGGACACCAGCGGGGTGACGAACAGGTCAAACATGGCGGGCACCACCTTGTGCAGCCGCTTTTCGATCTGGCACATGAGCCACACGGCGATGATGACCGGGATGACGTGGCCCTGATAGCCCACCAGCGGCACCGAGTACAGGCCGCCGAACACCGGCTGCATCACGTTGACGCCGTTGGAAACGGTCCAGGCGTTCTGCAGGTCGGGGTGGATCATGATCATGCCGATGACTGCACCCAGATAGGGGTTGCCGCCGAACACCTTGGCGGCGGAGTAGGCGATGAGGATGGGCAGGAAGGTGTAGGCCGTATTAGAGAACAGCTTGGCGAACACATACACCGAGCCGGTGGTGTCGATGTTCAGGAAACCGTTGTTCACCATGAAGTTCAGCGCTTCCATGATGCCCATCAGGAAGCCGGAAGCCACGATGGCGGGGATGATGGGCACAAAGATGTCGCCCAGGGTCTTGATGGCCCGCTGATACCAGGGTGCCTTGGCGGCGGCCGCCTGCTTCACGTCCTCCTTGCTGCCGCCCTCGACGCCGGCCAGCTGGATGAACTCGTCGTATACCTTGTTCACCGTGCCGGTGCCAAAGATGATCTGCAGCTGGCCCTGTGCCTCAAAAACGCCCTTGGCGCCCTCGGCGTTTTCCAGCTCCTGCTTGTTGACCTTTGCGTTGTCTGCGATGACCAGACGCAGGCGGGTGGCGCAGTGTGCGGCCGACACGATGTTGTCCTTTCCGCCGATGCAGTCCAGGACCTGTTGTGCTGCGTGTTTGTAATCCATAGTGCACTTCTCCTTTGCTTGATGCTTCCTCTTCCAAAGACCGACCACTGTGTTGTAATCGGTTTCACTGGCATGATTATACGATAATCAGCGCAATATTTCCATTCGCAGAGGGCATAAAGTTGGGATGCATTCTGTTATTGATTTCACATGGTTTCATATCGCTCAGTCCCCCGTGCTCTCCCGGCAGACCAGCTCATACCCCAGCATCTGGCTGCGGGGCACGGTGTGGGGGTCGTTGAGCAGGTCCATCAGCAGGGCAGCGGCGTCCCGGCCGGAGGTCTTGTAGTGCAGGTGGGCGCTGGTCAGAGGCACAAAGGTATTGCGCCCCACACTGCTGTCGCCTACGGCGGCGATCATCACATCCTCCGGGATGCGGATGCCTGCCTCCCGGCAGTACTGCATGGCACCCAGAGCAATGGCGTCGGTGGCGCAGAACAGGCAGTCGATGCGGGGGTCGCTGCCCAGCAGGCGGGCGGCCTGCTCGTAGCCGGACGCGGTGCTGAACTTTGCCACCACCATGCGCTGGGGCCGCACCGGCAGCCCGGCGTCCTTCACGGCGGCTTCAAAACCTGCCCGGCGCTGCTGCCCGGCGGCCTTGTCCAGCAGGGTGACCCCGATGTAGCCCGGGGCATGGCAGCCCTTGGCCAGCATGTGGGCCGTGGCAGCCTGTGCCGCGCCAAAGTCGTCGTGGTACACGCTGCAGCAGCCCGGAAACTGCTGCCCCAGCACCACCAGCGGCACATGCATCCGCTCCAGCACGGCCTTGTGCTCCGGGGTGTACACGGTGGCAATGAGCAGGATGCCGTCCACCGTGTGGCGGCACAGGGTGTCCAGGGCGCGGAGTTCCTTCTGCGGGTCGTTGGCGGTGTTGATAAGCAGCAGCTGGTAGCCGGATTCTTCCAGCACGCTGCCGATGCCCTCCACGATGCGGGGGCAGCTGTCGCTGGACAGTTTGGGCAGGATGACCCCCACCTGCCGGGTGCGGCGGGTGCGCAGCATCTGGGCCTGTATGCTGGGGTGGTAGCCGGTGGCTTCCACAGCGGCCTCGATGCGTGCCCGCTTGTCGGCACTGAGGTAGCCGCCGTTGAAGTAGCGGCTCACCGCCGCCTTGGATACACCGGCATACTGGGCAAATTCGGTGATGTTCATGAAATGCCTCCTCATAAATACGGAACAGCTGGCGGAGCAGAAGTTTCTCTGAGGACCGTCCGCTGGGTGGGACCCTGCTGCCGCAGGCAGTAGGGCGGGCGATGGAATGGCCCGATTCGTGTCCGAAGAGAAAGCTTCTGCTCTGCGGGCCGATAGGCGTATGTGACCAATGCCACGCGGATGAAAGCGATATTTTCTGCGCTGCAGGGCAGTTTTGGAATTGACTTGACGCGCGGGGTGTGCTACAATACCGCTTTGTGTATGACAATTTCCGGGAAAAAGGGAAAACCAAGATGAATCTGACAAAGCAGTTCTTTAAATATGTATCGCAGAATATTTTCGGTCTGCTGGGCACGTCCTGCTATATTCTGGCCGATACCTATTTTATCTCGCAGGCGGCGGGCACCGACGGCGTGACCCTGCTCAACCTCTGCCTGCCCATCTACAACTTCATTTTTGCCATCGGTTCCATGATCGGTCTGGGTGCGGCCACCCGCTACGCCATCCTCCGCGCACAGGGCGAGGAGCGGGCGGCACAGCGGTATTTCTCCAATGCCGTCTTTTGCGCCTGCCTGCTGGCCGTGCCCTTTGTGCTGGTGGGCATCTTCTGCCCCGGCACACTGCTGCGGCTCATGGGCGGCGATGCCGGCATCGTGGCGCTGGGCATCCCCTATGCGCGCATCTTTCTGCTGTTCACGCCCTTTTTTATGTGCAACTACATCGTGTCGGCCTTTGTCCGCAACGACGGTGCGCCCTCGCTGGCCATGGTGGCCACGCTGAGCGGCAGCCTGTTCAATGTGGTGTTCGACTACATCTTCATGTTCCCCATGGGGCTGGGGCTGGCCGGTGCGGCACTGGCCACCGCCGTTTCGCCGATGCTCAGCATCGCCATCTGCAGCCGCCACTTCTTCCAAAAAGACAACACGGTGCAGTTCGTGCGGCAGCTGCCCTCGGCAAAGCTGCTGGGGCAGAGCTGCCAGCTGGGCATCTCCGGCTTTGTGGGGGAGATGTCCTCCGGCGTGACCACGACGGTGTTCAACTTCCTGCTGCTGGGTCTGGCCGGGAATGTGGCCGTGGCGGCCTACGGCGTCGTGGCCAACTTTGCGCTGGTGGCCACCGCCATTTTCAACGGTGTGGCCCAGGGTGCCCAGCCGCTGGTGAGCCGCTGCTACGGCCACAGCGACCGGGCCGGAGCCCGGAAGCTGCTCATTCTGGGCAGCTGCACCGCGCTGGCACTGGCGGCCGTGCTGTACGCGGTGGTGTTCGGCATGACCGATACGCTGGTGAGCTGGTTCAACAGTGAAAACTCGGCGCAGATGGCCCGGTTTGCCCACAACGGCATGCGGCTGTACTTCGTGGGCTACTTCTTTGCCGGGTTCAACATCGTGGCGGCGGGCTACCTGAGCGCCACCAACCGCCCGCTGGAAGCCTCGGTCACCTCCATCTGCCGCGGCGTGGCGGCCATTGTGGTCTGCTCGCTGGTGATGAGCGCCCTCTTTGGCATGAACGGCGTGTGGGCGGCCTTCCCGGCATCGGAGCTGCTGACGGCGCTGCTGACCCTCTGCCTGCTGCTGCGGGGCAGAACCGGGAAAAATGCCGGTTCGGATTGAAACACGCGCCCAAAACAGGTATACTGGTCCCGGGAAAGTGAATGGTTCAAAATCTGACCATGGAAGCGAGAGGGACGGTAGGAATCCTTATGATACGGCGAATACGATCCTTGTGGTATTTGCAATGCTGATCATGCTGGTGGCGGTGAACTTCAACACCGTGCTGGACTGGGAACGCAAACTGGCCACACGGGTGCTGTTTCTGGTCATCAGCATCGCGGCCGCGGGGGGATCCTGTTCTTTGACGTGGACCACTTCAAGAAGGTCAACGACACCTTCGGCCATACGGCGGGGGACAAATGCCTGTGCACGGTGGCGCAGGGCCTGCGCGAGGTCTATGGCATCAGCGGACGCAGCTTCCGGCTGGGAGGCCTTTGACACGGCAGAAGAAACGCTGGAAGAAGCCTTCAACCGGGCGGACCAGGCTATGTATCAGGAAAAGAACGCCCGCCATGCGGCCCGACAGGCCGCGGAACATTAAATATACAGTTCCTGCTCGCGCAGAGCTTCTTCGGGCGAAAGCCCGGACTGCGCAGTGTGACCGGCCAGTGTCCGCCATTGTGCGGGGGACTGGCCGGTTTCTTTTTTGAACACCCGGCACAGGTAGTTGGCCCCGGAAAAGCCGCACAGGCTGGCCACCACGTCCAGAGTGTACTCCCGGTGCAGCAGCAGCCGTTGGGCGGCTTCCACCCGCACCCGGGTCAGGTAGCGCCCCGGCGGGATGCCCAGCGCGGCGGTGAAGGTGCGCACCAGATGGCTCTTGGACACCCCCAGCCGCTCGCTGAGCTCCTCCACGCCGTACAGGCCCGCGTAGTTGGCCCGGATGTCCGCGATGGCGGCCTGCACCAGCGGCGGCAGGGCCGGGGCGGCGCTGTCGGCGTCGGCCAGCTCACACAACAGGGCAAAGGCCAGCTGGCTGCGCACCCGGCCCGGCAAGTCCTGCTCCGAGGCAAGGCGGTCCAGCAGCTCGGCGGCGGCGGGGCAGGTCTCGCCCCGGGCCAGAAAAGGCAGCTCGTGCAGCCCGGCCAGAAACTGGGCGCTGGCCTGCCCGGTGAGCTGGACGCACAGCAGGTGGCAGCTGCCCTCCGGCTCCAGCACCAGCGGAGCGCGGCTCAGCACCAGATGCCCGGCCGGGACGCTCTGGGGCGGCAGCAGCAGCGCAGCCCCGGCGGGCAGGGGCCCGGCCGAGGGCACACTGGCGGTGCACCGCCCGCTGGAAACAAGGCAGACCCACAGCCCGTCGCCGGTCAGGGTGAGGGGCGCGCAGGGCTGCACATCCTGCACCTGACCGGGCGCGGCCACGGCATTCCAGTCAAACAGCAATATCCGACACCTCAAATCAATAAAATGCTATTTTATATCACAAAATAATCTGTTATTATAATACCAACGAACCGAAGCGCCGTCAAGGGCGCTGCAAACACAAGATTATGGAGGCAAACAATTATGGCTTCGATTAGCTGCCAGCACATCTATAAGATCTACCCGGGCGCTACCGCTCCTTCCGTCACCGACTTCAACCTGGAGATCCAGGATAAGGAATTCATCATCTTCGTCGGCCCCTCCGGCTGCGGCAAGTCCACCACCCTGCGCATGATCGCCGGCCTGGAGGAGATCTCCAAGGGCGAAATGTACATCGGCGGCCGTCTGATCAACGACGTTCCCCCGAAGGACCGCGACATCGCCATGGTGTTCCAGAGCTACGCTCTGTACCCCCACATGACCGTTTACAAGAACATTGCATTCGGTCTGGAGCTGCGCAAGACCCCGAAGGACGAGATCGACAAGCGCGTGCATGAGGCAGCCAAGATCCTGGAGATCGAGCACCTGCTGGACCGCAAGCCCAAGGCTCTGTCCGGTGGTCAGCGTCAGCGTGTTGCTCTGGGCCGTGCAATGGTCCGTAACCCGGCAGTCTTCCTGCTGGACGAGCCCCTGTCCAACCTGGATGCCAAGCTGCGTACCAGCATGCGCACCGAGATCATCAAGCTGCACAAGAAGCTGGCTACCACCTTCATCTACGTTACCCACGACCAGACCGAGGCTATGACCATGGGCGACCGCATCGTCGTCATGAAGGATGGCGTCATCCAGCAGGTCGATACCCCGCAGAACCTGTACGATATGCCGTGCAACATGTTCGTTGCAGGCTTCATCGGCAGCCCCCAGATGAACTTCCTGGACGGCACCCTGATCAAGAAGGGCGAGCTGTACGGCATTGACCTGGGCGGCGACGTGATCCCCCTGCCCAAGGAAAAGACCGCCGACGGCAAGCTGGATGCTTACGTTGGCAAGAAGGTCAAGATGGGCATCCGTCCCGAGGATATCGACGACGAGCCCGAGTTCATGGCAAAGCACACCGACTGCCAGCTGGATGCTCAGGTCGAAGTGTCTGAGATGATGGGCGCCGAGATCTACCTGTACCTGGAGTACAAGGGCAACAAGATGACCGCTCGTGTGGCTCCCACCTCCAAGGCTCGCAACGGAGACACCGTCCGCGTTGCCTTTGACCCGCACAAGGTCCACCTGTTCGACATCGAGACCGAGCAGACCATCCTGAACTAAGCTGCAATTATGTGACGATCATTTTTTGATCCTCCTATCATCATACAGAGAACCGTCGGCAGGGAAACCTCCGGCGGTTTTCTGTGTCTATGGGCAAGGCAGACAAAAAGCAGCCGCGTACCTTTTGGAAGGCACGCGGCTGCTTTTGCTTTACCGGCAGCTCATTGCCGCAGGGCGGTCAGGCCCGGCGGGAGAAGTGAAACGGAGGTTGTACCAGCCGGGGCAGATACTGCTCCTCGCAGGCATCCAGCCCCTCCTCCAGATAGGCCCGGTAACAAACAGCTGCATGGAAATGTCCGTTCTGTCTGTGTTCAATGCTCTTTTATTGTACCACAGCCGGCAGCTTTTGTCACAACGCAAAAAGGGGCCGGGGCCTCTCCCCTGCCAACCGGCACAAAAAAGCCCCGGAGGGCAGCTTTGCAGCCACACTCCGGGGAGGAAGGATGAGAAATTATTATTTACCCATAGTACCGTAGTAGTCCTTAATGCGGACAGCGATACCGATATAGCTCCGCTCGTTATTGCTGCTGACCACAACACCTACATTGGACCAGATGCCATCCTGGTTCACGCTGGCATCGACCTTCGTGTCGATGTAATTCGACAGTCTAAACAGAATATCGCTCAGCAGGGTATCCGCATAATCGTACTTGGCAGTGATGGTGATGACCAGATCATCGCCCAGGTTATTCTTATAGATGCCGCCCACGAATGCATGGTTGCCCAGCTTCCAGACGATCTTGAGATCCTCGTCCAGATGTGCCTTAGCTATTGCACGAAGCTCTGCGTCATTGGTCACTTGGACGTTCTTCTGGTTGCCGATCTGGTTCAGAACTTTCTGCTCCTCAGGGTTGTTGACGGACCCGCCGCCGCCACAGGCGGTAAGCATCAGCAGGGCCATGGCACCTGCCAGTAACAGGGCTGCGAACTTCTTCAGGTTTTTCATAGGATCTCCCTCCAGTCTGGTTGTTTTTGCGGATATGTTTCGTGATTCACGGAGCTGCATCCCCGGCGGGGGGGGGGGACGCTTTCCTTGTCTCAATTATATCGAACAAAAGCCCGGGCTGTCAATGGGGGAGTTCCCTAAAAAATCAGAGGCCGATTCGTGAAAAAGTCACGAAAACAGGTGATATTTGTTGCGCTATTGTAACTGCCATACCAAACTTCGCAAAGAACCTTTGCCGCTTGGAATTTTCTGCCACCGGCCCGGAGGCCGAGGCTGTTTTTCTGGCAGAGACAGTGCCCTTAAATTGGGACAGATGCTGTGCCCAAGGTGACCTCTCCCCGGCCTCCCAGACGGCAGCGGAAATCCTGGTAGCCAAAGTGGGCCAGCCGGGCCAGGCTGCCGTCGGACCGCAAAAGCCAGATATCCGGCAAAGGCATGCCGTTGAAGGTGTTGTTTTTGCAGGTGGTGTAAATGGCCATATCTCCAAACACCAGCCGCTGGCCCGGGGCCAGCGGGGCCTTGAAGCTGTAGTCTCCCATCACATCCCCTGCCAGGCAGGTGGGGCCGCCCAGCCGCACGGTGCAGGGCTTTTCGCCGGGGTCTCCGGCGTCCAGCAGGGGCGGGCGATAGGGCATCTCGATCACATCCGGGGTGTGGCAGGCGGCAGAGGTGTCCAGGATAGCCAGGTTGGTATCCCCATTGCACAGGGTGTCCAGCACGGTGGTGACGAGGTAGCCCGCCGTTCAGCGCCCAGGCCTCTCCCGGCTCCAGGTAGCACCTGGACGCGT